>JGI20225J20221_1000149_pt3 | contig 190277 bp, 155 predicted proteins | sample BioMet4_FD_20221 | JGI IMG/M metagenome (IMG submission 20221) | reverse complement strand
GCGAAGCGATGCAGATTGATTGGGGGGAATGCTATATCCAGCTTCGCGGTGAGCGAATGAAGATAAATATTTTCTGTGCCAGGCTTTGCTACAGCTGTGCTCCGTTTGCTATATGTTTCCGGCAGCAGAATACAGAAGCATTTCTGGAGGGCCTACAGCGTGCCTTGGAGTTTTTCGGTGGGGTTCCCCGGCGGATTATCTTCGACAATGCTCGTGTGGCAGTAAAATTTGGCTCAGGTAAGAATGCTATCTGTCAGGATTCCTATGATGCTATGGCAGCCCATTATTGTTTTAAAACCATTTTCTGCAATGTGCGGAGCGGTAATGAAAAGGGACTTGTGGAAAACTTAGTCGGTTCGACGCGTAGAAATATATTTGTTCCCGTCCCACATACCGAGTCGCTGGCAGAATTGAATGAAAAGGTCAGCCAGCGCTGCCAGCAGTACATTGATTCCCATAAAATCCAAGGGAAGCCATTTCCGGTCAGCACGATGTTTGGTACGGATCAGCGGAGCCTGCTGGCTCTGCCTCGGCGTCCTTTTGACGTCAGTCAGGCCATGGAAGCCCGTGTTTCTGCTTATGCAACAATACGCTTTGCCACAAATGTCTATTCGGTGCCTGTAAAATATACCGGGCAGACCGTGGCCATCCGCGCTTATGCGGAAAACATCAAGATTTATGCCAATGGCAGGATGATAGCAGTGCATGAACGCTGCTATCATCATAGCCAAAAGATTCTGCGGTTGGAGCACTATCTGCCTTTGCTGGAACGAAAACCTCGCAGTATTTTGCAGGCCATTCCGGTTCGGCAGTCGCTAAGCAGCGCCATGTTCCATCTGTTGCAAACAACAGATTTCACAGAAAAAGAACTGGTAGATATTCTAAATTTTTGCGTAAAAAATGGGGAAGACAGTTTTTGGCAGCATCTCCCAGAATTCCTGACGAGCCATGCAGCACCACCAAAAATTAAAGATACTGTATCGGTGCAGACCGTTGACCTGACTGCCTATGACCAATTTTTACAGAAAGGAGATGCTTGCCCATGCAGGATACAGGCATAAAGGAATCGATGCGTTTTTATGCAAAACAGCTTAAACTTCCAACTTTTGGCGATATCTCAGAACCTGTAATGCATTACCATGCCGAACAAAGTTTGGAGGAATTCGTGCTGGAATTGATGAAACGCGAATCTGCAGCCCGGCAGGAAAAGCAACGCAAAGCCCGTATAAAACGGGCACATTTCCCGATGCTCAAGACACTGGAAGAATTTGATCTTTCCCGCCTTGCTCATGTAAAGCCGGAATTCATTCACCAGTTGAGCACCTGCGATTTTATTGATCGCCATGAGAACCTTACGATGATTGGTAATCCCGGCACGGGGAAAACGCATCTAATGACTGCACTTGGACTGAAAGCCTGTCTGCAGGGCCGCAAAGTATTGTTTAAGACAGCGACCTCGTTAGCCGCAGAACTCCGTGAAGCCCGAGATAATTACCAGCTGCGCAAGCTCGAAAAGAGCATTGCCAGCACAGATCTGCTGCTCTTGGATGAACTCAGCTATGCCCGGTTCAACCAGGAAGAATCCGAGCTTCTATTCAAGGTGATTGCTGAGCGGTCCGAAAGGACCAGCACAGTGATTACCACCAATCTCGAATTCTCAAAGTGGACAGAGCTTTTCGCAAACGAGACACTGGTTGCTGCATTAGTGGACCGCCTGACCTACCATTCCGTTGTCCTGAACATGAATGGAAATTCTTATCGGTTGGATAGCAGCCGTCAGAATATGCAGGCTGGTTAGTCCTGAGTGGCTTACTTTTTCGCTGGCGAGTGGCTCAGTTATTCAATAGCGAAGTGGCTCAAAATTTCGTTAGCGACTGGCTCACTTTTTCATTGACATTCACACATAAAGCTATGAATTGCTGTCTCTGGCCAACTCGCAGCTTACAGCAATAGTCAGAAACAGGTTTCATATAAATTATACACCAAACCCTGTTATTTTTGCACTTTTCTTGCAATTTTAATCAAAAAGCCTCCCGATTCATCGGAAGGCCTCCTCTCAATTCCGCAAAACTTTATTTTTCACTCACACAATAAGGTCCGCATATTCTGGATGACGCCGAAACCACGCCACAGCATAGGAGCAGCTGAGCTTTGCCCGCTTATGCTCGCGGCGCAGCTCCTCAACGACCTCTTTGAGCAACGCAGCCGCCACCCCCTGCCCGCGCAGGGAATCGTCCACAAACGTATGCGTGATCTCCACTATGCCGCTTCCTGCCACTGGAAACAACACCTCTGCCAACAACTCCCCCTCGGCGGAGTCCATCCATATCCGCCCCGGCCCATGCTGAAACTCCATAAGATCATCTCCTAACTCCACTATGTCATTCTCACGACAAAATCCATCTCAGCTTCGAGGACACTCTATATCTTCGGCAACCTGTTTGCTAAGTTTCCCTATACTATATTCCTAATCCTTTTATCCAATAATCCGCACTATCCTGACCTGGAATGCGTCCTTGATCGCTGGCAGACATTCACGCTCGAGAAGCGTCCGTTCACGCATATTAGCCGCGCGAATGAGCATACTGTCCGCATTCCTTGCAATGCTGTGCAGCGGAGCAATATACCGATCATATTTCTCCTGTCCCAGTATCTCCCGCAAATTCTCCAATCCTTCACGCAGCTTTTCACTGGTTACCCGCCCTTCAATAGGGCTAAGCATCTCTGCAGACAAATGGGGATTACCGACGAACCATTCTTTTTCTGCCATATCCTTTACTCCTCACATATTTTTTAGCAGGCCTTCTGCTGATACCTTGTCTTCTGACCACCCCATATTTAAAAGGCCTCCCGATTTCTCGGGAGGCCTTGAATTTACATGGTGCGATTGGCGTGAGTCGAACGCGCACCCTGTTTTGCCGTTCATGGACACCATCATCAAAGCAGCCCGTTCACCCTGCCGAGCTCCTGCAGCTTCTCCATCGACAGCCGCGTAATCCTGGAAATTTTCTCCATAGGGAACTTTTCCTTCATCAGCTCAATGGCCATCTCCATACGGCTCTCGGCCATCCCCTTTTCGATGCCTTTTTCCATGCCTTTTTCCATGCCTTTTTCCATGCCTTGCTTTATTCCCTTTTCAATTCCACGTTCTTCAATACCTTCACTGAGATTACACATTGTATCAACCTCCTCTTCCAGGGATGTCGTCATTTCTATGCCAAAATGTTCTTGGAGAAAGCGCTTCTTGAATTGTGCATTCCCCGGCTGCAAGAATATCGCCGAAAGCAACTGCAGAACCTTATTGGCCCGCCGGGAGGCCTTACTGCTGAGCCCCATAATGACGATATGCAGCAAATCATAGTCCTCTGGGCATTCCTTAGCCCGGCCTGCGATATGATGTTCCTTCAGCGCGTAATGATTGATCGTATTCTTGCGGCTCTGTGGTACATTCGTACAGACCCAAATAGAATAGACCTTCTTGATCTCCTGATAATTGCTGTTTTGGAACTCCGTCCCATACTGAGAGGAAATCAGGCGCGCCCCATAGTAGACCGCCCGTTTAAGCAGGGGATATCCGGGATTGTAGTCCTTCTGCGCCTCGATATTCAGGATCAGCCGAATTCGCTCCTGCGTATCCGGCGCAATCGCAAAAAAGCGGATATCATAGAATACCGTCCCCTCGGTAAGGGTCTTGTCCTCCGTATTCAGCCCACGAATCGAAGGTACCGTATCGTCTGGATGTACCCCGACACTGCCAACAGCAGGCTCACCTTCGATATATTTCTCCACAATATCTTCAATGGAGCACGCTGCAAATTCCTTGACACAGCATTTCATGATCCATGCCAGAATTGGCTTGCAGGCCAAAAACTTCTTGCAGGCAGCATCATAGGCAGGTTTTGAATCCGTCTGCTCAATTGCATGTGCCAGGTAGTTATCTTTTGTCATACAGGGCCTCCTTGCAGCTTGTAACCTTACTATGATTTTACCTCTTTTTTTAGCGCCGGGCAACTGGCACAAGGCAACCCGAATCAAAAGTTTGGTCATCCAGTGCCTTCATCAAAATCCCAGTATCCTTACCCCCTACAAGATTCTTTCCCTACTGAACCTCGTCCAAGACCGCTCTCGTCTCTGCATTCGATATTTCTGTCGTGCGGATTTGGAACGGAATCATACAAACATTAATAAAGTGTGCTTCCTTTGGAACCATCATCCATCCCCACAAACTTCAAACGCCTAAATCTCTAAACATTTCATCCGTATCTTTATAGATCTTGCTAAGACCTATGCCTTGATCAATATCATCCAAAGCCTTTTCCGTCACAATATGGGCAAATTTAGTCCTGCTTTTACCAAAACCACAGCTGATACGGTCGCGATATTGCTGATTTACCACGAGAGAAACAGGCGTCCTCTTTCTCTCCGCAGTCCTGGATAATATAATTGACTGTACGACTCTTTTGCCCACGATTTCTCAACTCTCTATGATAAAATCTTTTATAATTCATCCATTATTTTTTTCAATGCATATGGTTTTGCATATTTCAAATATGCATCACTAATATAAATTATTCTCCCATCATGCGGCTCCTTCCACATAGATGGATAAACTGTAATCGCTTTTCTTTTTTTTCCTTTTTCCACAAAAATATTCGCCCCATCAATTTTGAGATTATATCCCTGTGAGACAAGAATGTTATTCAAGGAATTTATTTTTTGACTTTGCTGTTCCAAAGAATATCCATCAGACAGTGAACTATTCACGCCCCAATCCAAGAGTTCAAATGCAGCAATGCGGTTCAGCATTGCATGTATATGTTGATTTCTGTAATGCTTTAAACATTTATGACAAGCAGTTTCACAATCACAGTTTTGCAGCAAATCTTTAACGCCATCCAATAATACCATAAGATTTTTTGCCACATTACTGGCATATCCCGCGCCACTCGATAAACTATCATACAAATAAACATCAACAAAAGAACCATGCACATTTTTTCGCAACCGATATCCTGTTACTAACTCACTGAATTCAATATCCAATTCTTTACTTGCTGCAAGCCTCAATGCCTCAGCCAAGGATTGTGCCGCACGCGGTAGCCAAGGGTTTCCCTCTCGCATTGTATCAATCCGCTTATCATCCAAGGCAATTTCTAAAACAAGCATGTCTGTAACAAAATCATAACCAAGATTCACATTGAGAGCATTCGCATGAGAACATTTACGGCGCATAAAAGTTGCAGGATAAGGTCTTTGCAAATCCTTCAACAGTTTTGCATCATCGCCAGGAACAGCTGCTCCACAATCACCACAAACCATAAACCCATGATTATTATCTCCATTGTTTATCATAATGATTCGTTGATTGGAACGTGACGCAAATCTGATATTTTGGCAACCAGATATCGGTTTTATTTCATCCGCTTCCGGTAAAGTCGAATAAAGCGGCTGCTGCACAAATGTATATTCTTCATCAAGTTGCGCATTTGAAATTGCTTCTGCATTCCTTGGTGCAAATCCCCACGGGCGCAACATGTTGCGATCAGATTTCAATTCATGACTTCCACAGAACGGACATTTTTTTATTTTTTCTTCTTGCAAACCGAACCAACCACACTTTGTGCAAGAAATGATTGGTTTTAAATAATTTGGATCCTCAACATACGCCTTTGCTGGCTCCCCCCCATGTCCTTTCTTTTTCTCACTTCCCGGATAATATAATCCTCCGATTTGATAATTCTCCTTATCGACGACAATAGCGCGTCCCGGTGCATATTCTCCAATAGCGACATCAAGTCCCCGCTCTACTTCATATTGGATTTTACCGGCATGATCATATATATACGTACTAACGACATTCTTTGGAAATGAATAAGTAGGAATTGCCCCTATCTCATATAATGCATCCAACAAGCTTTTCTGCTTTTTTGAGTCAGCACTTTCTTCTACACCGAATAACTCCGGATGTTGATCTCGTTTTTCTTTTAACTGTGTCAAACTGGCCGTTAGTTCCTGATAAAAATCACTATAACATAATGTCGTATGACCTGGAAGTAACGATGATTTTTCATCTACCATATAGTTTTTGATAAACGGTCCGTTGTATAATGAAATTGAACAGTTAATCAAAAAATAAAAATCCATAGTGACTTCCTGTGTTAAAATGGTTTTGCGAAACATCACAAACAAAGGAGTAATCACTATGGATCAATCCAATTGTAACACAATCGAGGGAAGTCGTAAACCGGGGCACCATCTCACGCTGGATGAGCGCGGCATGATTCAAGCTCTCCATGAGCAGGGCTATTCGCTTCGTGACATTGCAGCTGCGGTTGGTTGTGCCCATACTACCGTTCATTACGAACTGCGCCGTGGAACGCCAGAGCGTAAAGGCGGTCGTGGGCGTATACCGAAGTATACGGCTAAGCGCGGCCAGCATGCGTACAAGGAGCATCGTAAGAGTTCCAGACGCCCCTGCAAGCTTGACAGCGATAACTGCGAGCCCTTCATCCAATGGATGGCTGAACAGGTCCGCAAGAAGTGGTGGTCATTAGATACCTGTGTCGGCCATGCCAAGCTGCAGAACCTGTTTCAGCCTGCGCAGATTCCCTGCACCAAAACGCTCTACAATATGCTTTGGGCTGGCAAGCTGCCGCTTTCTCTTTTTGATGTTCCACAGGCACTGGGGCGTAAGCGACACCGAAAATGGAATCGCAAGAACAAGCGGCTGAAAGGCCGTAGCATTGAAGAACGCCCAGCTATTGTCAGCGAAGGAACCGAGATTGGTCATTGGGAAGTCGATACGGTTGTTGGACAGCGAGAAGGCCGCGAGGCCGTTGCCTTTACCGCTGTGGAAAAGGTAACGCGCAACTACATAGCTATTCGTATCTCAGGACGTACCAGTGCTGGTGTTGAGGATGCGATGAATAAGCTGCAGGACCTATACGGCAAAGAGCGTTTCAGTCAGGTATTCAAGACGATGACCGCCGACAATGGCCCGGAATTCGAGACACTGTCCAAGTTTGAGAGACTTGGCACCTCCATCTATTTCACGCATCCGTACAGCTCATGGGAACGTCCTCAAAACGAGCGTCATAATGGACTGCTGAGGGATTTCATCCCGAAGGGTACATCAATAGAGCCATTCAGCGATGAAGATGTCTTGACCATGGCCGATACGCTGAACCAGCGTCCACGTCGCATTCTTGGCTACCATACACCAACGGAACTATTCGACCGTTTTCTCGATGAAGTTTATGCTATTGATAATGTTTCTTGATTATATTGGTGTTCAATTTGCACTTGCAATTTACCGTTTTTGATAAACTCAACAAATTCATATAAATTATCATCCAAGAATTCTGCAGCTGCTTTGGTATCCAGACTCGCCCCATCCGTCGCCAAAAATTCTTCAAAAGCAACAATACTAAGATGTCTTTGCAAAAGCTTTTCACTTTCAATATCAATCCATGGTTTCCTAGGATCGCCCCTGAACATCGGTCTGGGATCATTAAAGTACAAGCTATCATGCGGGCCATCCTCACAAAACGTAACAATTGTCGACAAACTTGCGCCACGCCGTCCAGCACGCCCCGCCCGTTGTTGATAATTCTCACGCATCGGCGGAATATTTCTTAACCCCACAGCAACCAAAGATCCGATATCAATGCCAACCTCCATGGTTGTAGTACTACTTAAAATATCTACTGGACTTTCACCTTCCTGAATCAAATCCTGAAAACGGAGTTCATATTCCTCTGTCTTACTCCACAAATTATCTCGTTGATCCTTATGTGATAATTGAGCAGTATGTTCCTCCGTATCGATAATCTGAATTTTTTCGCCAGAAAGTGCTCTCTCAATTGGGTTACGCCAAAAATTCAACGCTTCATATTCTTCCTTTAACATTTCATGTACCGTATCCGCTCCGCAGCTAGGACATTTTCCTCGCAGCAAAAAAGGTGTCACTTCCGAACATTGATCGCACCGATACCATAAATGTTCCTTCTGAAATCTTGGTTTTATACATGATAAGTTAATATATAATTTACCACTATTAAATTGTGCCGAATCTAAAAAAGTCTTACTAAAGACTCTTGCATATTTTACCGTCTCCAAACTATCAGTTTTCCATCCCATAATTGTACAAAGTTTCTTCGAAAACTTCCAATCTTTGGCAAGACCATACCCATCATAGGTTGCACGAACATTTCGTCTAATATCATCCGAAATTGTATGCCCAAGTGCAGTATACTGATCGCATATATCTAACATCCAAGCATTGAACAAATCAATAAAGTCATCTTCTGACATTTGAATTTGATCATCCATCAAGCTATCTAGCGCATCATATAGTGCCTGATCGGTAGGTTCCAGCCAACACGATGCAGAATCATACAACGTATTATAACCACCCGAAAATAATTTTAACAAAAGCTCCTGCATCTTTTTCGGAGCATTAGATATGGATAAACGTGGACTATATGCAGAGTTGCGTTTCTTATCCCGTTCATAATGACGGACTGCATTCCTACTATCATCCACAAACTTTTCTCGTCCATCTCCGTCAACCAAATAGACATGTTTTTGCCCAGCAACCAAGCAAATATAATCATATAGTCTATCCATAGACTGTTCCGCCTCAGCATTTTCCATCTTATCAATAGCAACTACGAATAATTGACGTGCCGCCGCTAATGCCGATGCCTCCGACATATCACGCGCAAGTTTTGCTGCTCTTTGCCTGCTGTCAGAAAACAGTAGCACTTTACGGCCTTGGTTTGGCAATTTATCAATATTTTTATCCTTGCCCACAACAGCCGGTTCAGCTTCAAACTGTGACTTGATTAAACTAAAAAAAGATTGATTCCCCCTAGTGCTAAAGGACGTTAGTTGCATTTTATGTAATTGGTGCCTACAATGCGGACAGACGGAAAAAGTAAGAATTTGTGGCCGCCCTTTCGCAGTAAAGTCACAGTAATACAACTTACGTATATCAGCCTTCCCTGCAAATGCATCATCCTTGAAGTTAATAAAACCACTGTGCACATCAAGATAACAAGGCTTAATTGGATATTTAGCATGCTTAGCAGAATTAGGCAGTTTATAATCCTTCGGGGCAATATACAGATGAATTTCATGCATCCTCTTATCTATAACCTGTCCCGGATAATGCCAAAGATAAGTCAAACCCGATTGTTCTTTTTCATCGTTAAAAACATATCCCTTATAAAACAGCGCTCCACAACGTCGATCATTGTAAAGCTCATAAACGACACTGTGACAATGTGGACAAACCAATCGTCCATCCGAAAGAAAAATCTCGCCTAAAGATAACGTTTCATCTTCATGAGCATGACTGCAATGTTCATTAGCACACGCATAAACACCTTTGATTCCCTTAAAAAGCATATGCATACGTGCCGGAAATAGTACCGCTCCCTTGGCGTTATGTGCCAGCGGAGCAATAGCCAATAGAACGCCAACTGCATACAACGCCTGTTCTTCCTCTTGTCCCTCGAAAATAGATGCTGCCAGTTCACTTAATGATACCGCATTGCCTCTGCACTTATCAAAAAGGATACAGAATGGTCTGAAAAAAACTAGATTCTCATACATCCACTGACAAATTTCCTTCATTGTATGGAATGTCTGATGAACACCCTCTGCCTGCTGCCAGAACTGATTCAATTCGCTGAGACATTTATCATCAAATTCCAAATTAGAAATATCAACTCTGGTAAAACATTCAAAAGGAAGATCATACTTTTGCTTGCCGGATATCTTTTCCTGCTCACCTGTCAAGAAGCAAAATTCCGCTGCACTATCATTCGCCGACAAGCTATTGGCAAATTGGACGACTGCCTTTTTATCCTCCACCGTTTTATTAGGCATACTAGCCGTCGTTAAAATAAACTGCACTCTGTCACGAGAAATTCCCAGTCTATGAAACAGCCGCCGTATCAATAATGCGACCTCCCCGCCTGCAGAACCTCGATACATATGTGCCTCATCAATGACAAACAGCAACTTATTTGATGCATCCGCATCAAGCCACGCCTTCGTATCTTCCCATATCTTTTTTTCCCTCGGTCGTATCAACATATATTCCAACATCGAATAATTCGTAATTAGAATATCCGGACATACCTGCTGCATCTCAAAGCGAGTAATTAATTCCGCATCTTCATCATTTGGTATATGTCTGCCAACATGAATATTATCCAGGAACTCTTCCATATTCACCTTTGAAGGCACTTTGCCTTCATCATATAACCGATCAAAATATTCCTTTTCCGCATCATCCTGTGGAAAAGAGAGCCTTTTCAAGGTTTTTACCAACGCTTTATCCTGCTCTGTTTTGGGCTCAGCACCCGGATATGGGGTTCTTCCTGTATACATACCGAACTGTGGCCGACGTACCTTTTCACCGCATGTACTCCGAAATATATGTACAAATTTATTTTCGCGATCACCAATTAATTTTCTAAGCCTTCCCACCTGATCAGAAACCAACGCATTCATCGGATACATGATAATGGTCCGAACCCCGCGCCGATTCCATGATTCCCCCTTATCATGCGCTTCGGAAGCTAATTTAGCCATGATTGGCCACATAAAACATTCCGTCTTACCAGAACCCGTTCCTGTAGCCACGAAAAGGTCTTTTCCTGCTACTGCTGCTTCTAAAGCATTGACCTGATGGGCAAACGGCGTTTCATATACCCCCAACCCGGCAGTCGCCAATTTTGTAAAAAAGGATTTAAGCCAGGACTCAATACCTGATAATTGGATCCCGTGTTCCAGGCTTGTATATGCTGGTGACGATTCTATATACGGTTTTTGATATAATATCCCCTCTTGATCAAGCAACGGATTGATTGCTTCCAGCAGTAAAGGTGTTTTGCCAAAATACTGTGCACGAATATAATCTTCCAATTCTGTTCTAAGGCATTTTTGTATAGAATTCGCTCCATTTGACATATTTTATTTCGCCTCCATGAATTCATAACCCATCGTCTCGAAGATAGATTTGACTGTAAAAAAGACTTCACGAGAAAATATTCTTGTAAAAGGCTTGCCGAATTCCCTATACTGCACCGGCCAGCTATACAAACTCAAAAAATTCAGTTCTGCCTTGGGATACAAATATCCCAGCTTCAAAGTCACAATTGCTCCATCAACAACATATTGGGCTTTTGGCAATACCCCTAAAGCCATTAAACATCCATTAGATAACACTCGATACGCACCATCCCTTGTCATCCAATCGGGAAGTTGATAAACCAGCGGTTCATCAGAACTACGATACATATAATAACACCCATCCTGCGTTCGCGCTAAAGATATGCACTCAGAAGACGGTCGTTGATTTTTCCAATACTTTTGAGTGAATGGAGACTCCGTCCTCAAATATTCCAAACTCAATGGCAGATCTAGTGGCCTCCATTGAATTTTCTTCAACAGACCCCGCCAGGCATCATCCATTCTTCCCCAATCTAATTGAAACATACGCTTCACATCTTCAATATTATGCTGATGTGAAACGCTTCTTATATATGTTCCGATTCCACTGATACATTGCTTCTCACTTAACATCTTTCCCCGCGTAAAAGTAAGATTATCAACTATCGCTTCGTGCTCTGCTGCGGGGGCAAGATGATTCTTTTTATGATACATTACACCTGTTGCACGATAAATATTTTCTATCTCCGTACAAAGATCCTCTGTATTGAAAGAACCCTCTTGCATATCAGAGTAAATATCGCAATAGCACTTTAGCACATTGCGTATTCGATTCTTAAAATGCTGAATGGACACATACTGCACATCATTGCCATCCTCAACATCCCACAGTGAAGCATACCCCATTCTGCCTAATAAGCTATATATCACACGAGACTGGTAGGAGGAATCTATTTCCGTATCCCCTTGGACAATATGAAATTCTTTAGCTATCTGGTCAAGCAAAGAATAATATTCACTCATCGCTAACACCCAAATATGCTCGTATATCGGCAGCAACGTCTTTAGACAGCCTATTCTCCGCTTCCAAAACATCGATTTGTGTACCAATATCATCAACTTTATTTTGCAAAATTAAAATTGGCAAAACACAAAACAAAAATTCCATATCCATATCTTTATGCTCCGAATAACTGTCTCCCACAACTTGCTGAGTAACGTCTAGAACTTGATTGATTCGCTTTCGCACAAAACCCGTTAAAGATATATTTTTTAACAATTTACTATGTCTTGTATCTTTTGATGGACTCTGTATCCCTAAATCAGGATTATGCCTTCCTCCCATATAGTTTTGACTTGGCATATGATCAACAAGGAGGTCTGTAAATAAAGGTGTAAAATAATTCAACAAACCTTTGGGCTCAATCATAAGTTCCTCGGAGTAAGGAGTTACAGCTAACAAATATTTGTCTGGCTTGCTGTAAGTCTGAAATAAGATTTGATTCCACACAGGATTAAACATATTGTCAATCAGAATGACCGGATCATTCGAGGTAGCAGCCTGATGCCAAACAGCCTCTGAATAATCCCCAAGGCACACCATATGTCCCGCAGTCCGTCCAAACAGCGCCGCTGAAAACGCATGAGCAATTTCTCGAGCACATGGCCCTGCAAGAATTAACGACATCTTATTTAGATACGCCGCATACATATATCCCGCCAACGACAATGCATATCTCTCTGCTACACCTTCAGCCATTAGCTCAGAACGTAGTGTTTCTATGAGTTTCTCGATAGATTGATTCTTTTCAAGATTCTCCTTGGGCAGACATTGTCCATCGTGATAGACTGCACCGCTACCATGACCTACACTAGCTATAATCGGCGGTACCGTATTAAACGCCTGTCCTGCAATAAAAGCAGCGGCGTTCTCCCTCGCTTTTTCTATTTTTTGTCGTACAGCTAGTTCTACATCTGTAGCTAATTTACGCTGTTGCTCGATTTCCGCCATGACCATTTTCAATTCTTGTGCTCGATTCTCATATTGCTGTTCCAATTGGTCATTTTCGCTCAACCGATCACAATGTAAATTTTCCACTTCCTCTAATTCCAGTTTGGCTTTAGCTATTCTTTCTGCATTTTCCGCCTCCCACTGGGCAGCAATCTCCTGTTTACAAAAATTCATCAGTTCCGGATACGCCGTAAGAATCCGATTCATTGCATCCGTTTCAATATCCTCAGCGTTCAAATACGCTCCTGCTGTATCAACAAACTGCTCGACCAAAGCCTTACTTTTTTTTTCATCACATTGAAGCAATTCTTCTGCTTCTTGACAAATATCTTTTATTGGCAATTTTTCAATAAATTGCTTGATATTTTGATACTCTGCCTTAGTAAATCCCGCCAATTTCATTCCCGACCAGTTAAATCGCTTTAACACGATAGAACGAATTATTTCCATGGGGGCATGTACAGTTTCTTTTCTAATTGGAATACCCAAATAAAACCGCCGAACAATATGTTGACTATCATTTATTTTATAGATCATATTCTCTGCAATCGAAAAAACTGGTGCTTGATATATACTGCCTTTCAATTTTAAAAACCCATTATTCCTGGATTCGTAATTATCAACACTACAAAGAATACCTTCCAACGAATGATTTCCCATGCGATAACACCATAATTGCTTTTGAAAAACACTCTCATGCTGTATCCCATCTACCAAATGTTCTATAACCCCTTTGATATCCTGACACGCATCCAGGATAATAATCTCAATAGGCACATCGGTATCATTGCGCTCCGTCGTAAAATAGGGTTTCCCCGGAACTTTAATATTAGGCTGACAATCCCAGTTCCACACTGCTACGGTATCTTCGGCCTGACTCTGATCAACCAAATATATCGTCGTATGTTCCCTCGGAAACTCTGCTGCATATTCATCCAGGATTTCATCGTCAATAATATCCGTAAGACGCCTCAATTTTTTTTGGTCCGTTGTATAATGAAATTGAACAGTTAATCAAAAAATAAAAATCCATAGTGACTTCCTGTGTTAAAATGGTTTTGCGAAACATCACAAACAAAGGAGTAATCACTATGGATCAATCCAATTGTAACACAATCGAGGGAAGTCGTAAACCGGGGCACCATCTCACGCTGGATGAGCGCGGCATGATTCAAGCTCTCCATGAGCAGGGCTATTCGCTTCGTGACATTGCAGCTGCGGTTGGTTGTGCCCATACTACCGTTCATTACGAACTGCGCCGTGGAACGCCAGAGCGTAAAGGCGGTCGTGGGCGTATACCGAAGTATACGGCTAAGCGCGGCCAGCATGCGTACAAGGAGCATCGTAAGAGTTCCAGACGCCCCTGCAAGCTTGACAGCGATAACTGCGAGCCCTTCATCCAATGGATGGCTGAACAGGTCCGCAAGAAGTGGTGGTCATTAGATACCTGTGTCGGCCATGCCAAGCTGCAGAACCTGTTTCAGCCTGCGCAGATTCCCTGCACCAAAACGCTCTACAATATGCTTTGGGCTGGCAAGCTGCCGCTTTCTCTTTTTGATGTTCCACAGGCACTGGGGCGTAAGCGACACCGAAAATGGAATCGCAAGAACAAGCGGCTGAAAGGCCGTAGCATTGAAGAACGCCCAGCTATTGTCAGCGAAGGAACCGAGATTGGTCATTGGGAAGTCGATACGGTTGTTGGACAGCGAGAAGGCCGCGAGGCCGTTGCCTTTACCGCTGTGGAAAAGGTAACGCGCAACTACATAGCTATTCGTATCTCAGGACGTACCAGTGCTGGTGTTGAGGATGCGATGAATAAGCTGCAGGACCTATACGGCAAAGAGCGTTTCAGTCAGGTATTCAAGACGATGACCGCCGACAATGGCCCGGAATTCGAGACACTGTCCAAGTTTGAGAGACTTGGCACCTCCATCTATTTCACGCATCCGTACAGCTCATGGGAACGTCCTCAAAACGAGCGTCATAATGGACTGCTGAGGGATTTCATCCCGAAGGGTACATCAATAGAGCCATTCAGCGATGAAGATGTCTTGACCATGGCCGATACGCTGAACCAGCGTCCACGTCGCATTCTTGGCTACCATACACCAACGGAACTATTCGACCGTTTTCTCGATGAAGTTTATGCTATTGATAATGTTTNCTGCAGGACCTATACGGCAAAGAGCGTTTCAGTCAGGTATTCAAGACGATGACCGCCGACAATGGCCCGGAATTCGAGACACTGTCCAAGTTTGAGAGACTTGGCACCTCCATCTATTTCACGCATCCGTACAGCTCATGGGAACGTCCTCAAAACGAGCGTCATAATGGACTGCTGAGGGATTTCATCCCGAAGGGTACATCAATAGAGCCATTCAGCGATGAAGATGTCTTGACCATGGCCGATACGCTGAACCAGCGTCCACGTCGCATTCTTGGCTACCATACACCAACGGAACTATTCGACCGTTTTCTCGATGAAGTTTATGCTATTGATAATGTTTCTTGATTATATTGGTGTTCAATTTGCACTTGCAATTTACCCTCAATTTTTTTTCACCAAAGCTGTTAATATATACCTTGCACAATGACCGGTATCTATATTCTGTAGTTTCCGTCTCACCATACTTGTTCAAAGGTTTATATTCCTGAATCATAGCTTCATATTTTGCAATTTTATCCGTCAGAGCGCGGATATTTTCCTCCTGCCCGGCAGCAGTTTTGTGTATTTCATCCAGCTCATTTGTCTTTTTGCTCAGTTCATTGTGCAGTGTTTCTATTCTCTGTGCATGCCGATTCTTTTCAACTTCCCAGGCGTTATCTTGCTCATTCACTTGTACATCCTGCTCTTTTTCTACACGCAATGCCTCTTTATAATCCGCGTAAAATTTACAGCCCGCCTGAACAAGAATCAACATCTGTGCCGAACAGTCAATACCCGCCAGCTTAAAATAAATGTCCAACCTATCAGAAAACACCGACTCAGGAAGCGTCATTAAGAGTGCACTTTCCTGATCCTGTGTTTCAATTGTCTTCGCGTTACTATACTCATCAATTTGCTGCATCCATTCCCGAAGTCGATCATTAATGAATTTATCTAAAAATGGCTCTTTTCGATGTTCAAAAGCAAGCCTAACCGCATCTTCCCGGCTTAACTTCTCTGCCCGAGCCCCTTTATAAATCCGCTGAAACCCTTTTGGCATCGCTTTATACAATTGCTTAAAGGGCACCCCTCCAATCAGCTCGCAAATGTATCTGATTTCATCATCCGTTAACTTCTCTGTATATTCCACTTTGCCTAACCTCCCTGTTTATCGTGAAGAAATAACGCTCCTAAAATACCGATATGCCGCTGCAGGCATTTCACCCTGACGAATCTTTTTATACAGCCATTGCTTTACCTTTGGATACTCACCCAGTTTAGCCGCTAAGCTGCCAAGCGAATGTACGATTGGCAGCGTTTCCCCACGATAATTTGCCAGCCGTTTAGCAATTTCTTCATCTTTATTAGATATGCCCGCTTCTTTCTCTTTCTCGAAAGTAATAGACCATACAGCATCCAGTCCTTGATAGACCGTTACTTGATACCCCATTTTCAGCTCAGACAATAGACTGGATTGGGCAGCAGAAATATTTCTTTTCTCTATGACAAAATCATCTTGTCCCCGGATCACGATTATTCCGTCAAAAGGTGCTATAATACATAAAGTTTTTTCCTTGGGCAAATGATTAAAAAGGCCTGAGCCAAGTTCTTCGCCATTCAAATCCGTTACCTTGACCTGAGGCAGAGCAGATACTGCCTGCAGCTCCGTTCGCCAAAAATAGAGATACTGCAATACCGTTGTGCGGCCTACCGTAAACAACTGTTGATGATCATTACAAGGCATGGCCCATATGCGTCCTTCCATGCCTGGCAAAGATCTTGCTTGAATACGAACCGCAGGCGATGTCTTTACGGATATTCCTTCATCGCCGCTCACATGCAGGATCCAATTTGGTTCATTATGCTGTATGACATAAGGCTTCTCCACATAAATCGGCCAAATCGGCTGTATCAATAAAGGCGAATCAGTCAGACGACACTTCAACCCCAAGAAAAACCTTGCCGCATACTCAGAAAACGCTGTGGCTTTGATGACATACACCTTCCAGCAAGTCCTTCCAGTCCACTGTTCACAAACTTTTTCAATACGGATATCATCGTGACAAGCTATAGCCCTCCGAGAAAGCAAATAATATTCCCGACCAATTTGGACATCCGCATTCTCAACCAGCTTTTTCCTTGAATTCTTCTCAAATACGGTTCCGTTACAGCTGATTCCCGTTACCTTTCGCGGCCAGAATTGGTTGAGAATTTCTCCGGCCTCAACATAATACTTTGTTGCAGGCACATTACCTATCGACAAATAGGTAATCCCATCCGCTCTCAGTCGCTCCACCAAATACGTCTGACGCTGGGCTGCTTTATTACATACTACAATCTTTTGGCTGCTTTGCTCTGCTAAAATTTCCTCTGGCACTGGAAGCAGCCCCAACTCCAGCATAAAGTGGTTTGCGCTGATATCCTTAATGCGAATTGGCAATTCATACTCTCGCGGCGAATAATCTATATTCGCATTTCTCCCAGACCTTTTATCCGGACAGATTATATCTGCATCATCACCTTCATGCCTGAAATGACGCTGATACTGACCCGGCTTCGTTAGCGTGACAGATTGATTACACAGCTCACACATAAACAACCCACTACTCGCTGATACCGTTCCTACAGGATATTTCCGCGCAGCTTCCTCAGCTGTAATATGCTTCCAGCCATGCCTAGTCCAGTGACATACATGCGTTAAAGATGGCAACGACACTCACCTCAAATCCCTTCATCCCGTTACGACAGAATGAGCATTGATACTTATACCTCTTCACTGCCGCATCTCCATACTGTTTACAATAACTGTCATAGTAACCCGTCTCATTGATATTATTGGTAGTTGGTATCAGATTGCTTCCCTTGAGATATACTTCACCGCATACACGACCAGTTCCTAATACAGACACCATTGCTCACAACATATGAAGTAGCGTACAGATACTCTCCTTCTTCGATATCTCCAACAAAACCATCAAATTCTGCTGCCGGTACTCCTCAATTTCTGCCAGCTCCCTGAACAGGCGATTGACGACGATAACTAGATCAAGTGACCAAAAGTGACTTGCATGTTATCCCATGTGACAAAAACGTAACGACAGAACAAGAGACAGAGACAAATAAAGAACAACAACAAGAGAAACACACTCCTGTGGATAAGTGTTGTTGTGTTGTTGATTCTCCGAAATCTGTTTTACAGGGCAAAGACCTAGCCGTGAAATTGCAGATTTCTCCTGCTACGGTCGCCTCACTGATCCAGTCCTATGCGCTGGACCGATGCAAGAAACAGCTGGATAATCTCCAGCGCACCCCCAATATACGCAATAATGGGGCCGGGCTTGTAGTGCTTTGGAAGAGAATTACGAGCTCGCCCCATCGTTGCAGGCGCCTGTTGCCGATCCTGACTGTACAAAATGTCAAGGCACAGGCAACGTCCAATTTGTCGTAGACGGCACAAATGAGATCATCTCCCGCTCGTGTTCCTGCCTGAGACACCGGAACTAAGTGTGCAATCTCACGAGAAGCTGCCCGCTTCTCATGAGCTCACACTCCTGTTCCTAGTATACCACAAAACGTCCATGCGCTCAGCATCGAAGTAAGGTTTTGTGCTATTGCAAGCTCCCCCTTTGGATAGCCTTCGGCTTCTCCAAACGGAGCTTGCAAGGGGGGCTTTGCCTCCCCTCTGGACCCCTCTCACAATCTCACAATGAACCGGAGGTTACATTATGCGAAATCGTAAAAATCAAATTCTCATCTGCATGAACGATGCAGAATTCAGCCAATATCAGAACCGCCGGGCACCTTCCGGCAAATCCGTCAATGCGTTTTGCCTTGCTTGCCTCCTCAACCATCCCATCCGGGTGATTGAACACCTGCCGGAGATGCTCCAACAGCTCAAAGCCATCGGCAATAACCTGAATCAGATTGCCCACGCAGCCAAGGGGCTCAAAGACTACCGAGAAGAGAAAAAGCAGGAACGACTGGCTCTGACAAACAAATGGGAAGGCGGCAAAACCTTTGACGAGGACTTTTTATTTACCACATGGAACGGCCATCCCGGCTGTCCCGGTGCCATGAACTGCTGGCTCAAACGCTTTATCAAGGCACATGATTTTCCCAAGATATCCCCACACAGCTTTCGTCATATGACAGCAACTTATCTCATTACGGCTGGTGTAAATCTTCGAACCGTGGCTGGCAAGCTTGGCCATTCGAATTCGACCACCACGCAGTTGGTTTATAGCCATCTGATGCAGCACGCAGAAACCGAAACTGCTAACGTCATGGACAACATTTTGCAAGACAGCCTCCACGAAGCAGAAAAGCCTACAAATAAATAGGAAGCTCATGGACACCAAATACGGACACCAAGAGTCAGAAAAGGCCTCCCGATTTCTCGGGAGGCCTTGATTTTACTGGTGCGATTGGTCAGAGTCGAACTGACGACCCTCTGCTTAGGAGGCAGATGCTCTATCCAACTGAGCTACAACCGCAGGTCTAATGTGCCTATTTATTATAACGCAATTGTTCAATATTTCGCAAGGCGAAATTATTACAAGCAGCGTTTTCCGCAAGTAACTTGGCTTCGCATCGCAGCGCGGCAGGAAATGCCCGTCCATCATCTTCTAGCTTTTTTATGCTTCTTGCGTTTACGCCGCTGTTCATCGAGAGAGATTACATTGTCTTTCTTTGCCACAGCCTTTTGGGGCGCTTTCTTGGCGCGGCGGTCTGCCTTTTCCCTCTCCCGGAGTTCATGATCTGAAAAACCGTGGTTGCACGCCCGGCGGGTATAGGGCTGCATCTTGCGCATATATTCCTGCACATCCGGCCATAGTTGATCCAAAACATCAGTTCCATCAAATTCCTCGCAAATGAAGCCCTTTATCTGCTTCTCAGATGTGTCCAGCATCATCCCCATGGAAATCACAGGCAGGATGTCCAATATACCATTTTTTTCTAAATCGCCCCATTTAGCTGCCATGTTACGCAACAAACTCTGAAGAATTGGATATGCTGCATCCGTATCAAAAGAATGCTGCCGGATATCCTCTTCTGATGGTATGTAGTAAGGTTCATTCCCCCTCCTTCGAAAAAGAGAATAGCGTTCCGGCGCAACCAGCGAAGACACAATATATCCGTCCTGAATCCTATAGCGTTCATCAAGATCAAACGGCTGCATGTCAATGGCCTTAAGAGCATCCTCTTCGGATAGTTGGCATCCTGGCCGCTGCTCCAGCAGTTGAAGAAAAATATCCGTAGGAATCAGCTGATAAAGAGCACTCCCCATCATCAGCACATCCTGCAGCCATAGATACTGTTCGTATTGTGCCAGGAATTCCTCATCCAGGAGAGTCCGCAGCACAGCGACCAAATCGCAAGGCAATTCTACAAGGTAGTCGTCCTCTTCATCCCTCTCCAGGTAACGAGCATACGAAGTATCACAAAACCAGCTCCCCATCCTGAAATCGCGAACCTCTTCCCCCAAATATTTTTCCAGCCGCCTGCCATCCAACTCCAGAGCACACAACAGATTATACATATCCACTCCCGGCATCCAGAACAAATAGCGCCGCAGCATGTCCGGACGGAGCAGTTCTATTGACAGCTGCTCAATGAATTCCGCCTTGCGCAGACTCTGCTTTATCATCAGATCTTTTCCCCGGGCGATGGCAACCAATGCCGGTTTGGTGATAGAATCCATCATTTCAGCCAGCATGGCATCACCGAGCCATACACCATATTCCTCACATTGATATTTTTGCATCCGTTATTCTCCAATCTTTACGTCTATTTTGCCTCTTCCTGCCAGAACCGCCAGGAGCAGCAGCAGGTATCATCGCTGCGCTCCGGATAACAGCTCAGGCATTCACACCGGATACGATCATCAATGGTGCGGGCAAAGCCTCCGTACTCCACCACGCCCACGGATTTGCAGGGATGGAATTCCATTCCCTTGCGTTCTCTGGCCCGCTGCACCCGGCAGTCCACCGAGCGATAAATCAGGGCCTCTCCCTCCCGCAGGATCTCATCCCGGTTGATATTGGCATAAAACCGGTACTGCAGCGCCTGCTCCAGCCCATCCAGTCCCGGATGCTCCGGCAGCTGGAGAAATTTCTTGATGCGCTTGGCCTCAATGACAGTGAAGCGCTTCCATATTTCCACATCATGGAACATGGCTTCCTCCATGCCCAGCTTCCGCTCCACGGACTGAAACCAGACGCCATCCATAGCCAGCCAATTTTTAGAATAAATATCGATAAGAGCAATGAGCTGTTCCTTGCTCAAAGCCGCCAGCCGTTCTTCCTTCTGCACAATTGCCCCCCTCTGACAACCCCATGGCTGTCTTTTGTATTTCCATACTATTTGGCCAAAGCAGCCCTCACACTGCTATTTTCAGTTAAAACAGTCCCATTTCCTGATACTCATCGAGCCGGGCCTTATTTTCTGGTTTGAGTTCTTCAAAGGCCGCCGTCTTGATTTCCATTTCCGGCTGCAATACCTTGCCCTTCTGCCCGGCAATATTGGCAAAGCGGCAGCTATAGACCACCGGGAAATATTTGCGGATAAAGTTTCCATCCTCGTGGGCTGTCAGTGCAATAAGCTGGAAGCCCAGTTCCTTTGCGATGAAGAATACCGGGTCCAGTACATGGTCGCTGGATGCCTTGCCAAAGGGATTGTCCGCCAGTACCACCCTGTTGTTGTACTTGGTACGCTTCACATGGCAGCGCTTTTCCGCCAGATAGCTCAGGCATCCCAGGAACAGCGCCATATTCTTGCTCCACATCTCTCCACCCGACCAGCGGTTCGATTCCTCCCAGCTATAAGGGCGCTCGGAGAAAAGCTGGGCACTCGTTGCCTTGCGGCATTTGACCTTGACCGCATGCTCGCCCAGTACCCGGTTCATGATCTGCTGGGTACGCAGCAGGCGCTGCAGTTCCTTTTTCACCTTCACCGTGTCCTCGTGCCGGGTTTCGTCCTGAAATTCTGGAGCATCCAGCCGCTTCGTGATATCGTTCAGATAGCCGCGGATCGTATTGCGCGCCTCCGCATCCTTCCAAACCGGTATATGAATGCTGTAAATGTCCTTGGTTCCCTCGCCGACCTTGATGCGGGTCTTGGCTGCCAGTTCAAGCAGTCCGCGGCATATTTCCTGCAGGTACATAGCCATATGCTCCACCATGCGCTCGATGTGCTCATAGTGCTCCTTGCGTTCGGATTCAGACAGTCCGATGATCTGATGGATATTGTTCGTAATGGTATTCTTCCAGTCAACGAACTCTTCGTAGCTCTGTTTGCTGCGAATGCCATCCGCTACCCGGCGGCGCATTTTTTCCTCCCGGATTTGATTTTCACAATACCGGATGAATTCATCCTTTTTCTGCTGGCTGGTCTGCCGTTTTTCAGCCAATTCATTGAAAAGCTGTTCCGCCGTCTGCATCCGGGGCTGGATTTCTTCAGTGAGGCGCACGGCATCCGCGCTCTTCCATTCCTCGGCCAGGACGGCCTCTTCTACCGCATCGACAGCGAATTCCAATTTCTCGTTTTTCCGTTCCATCCGCTGCAAAAGCTGCTGCAGCCGTTCCATTTCATCATGGTTTTCCTTGGCCGCCTGCTGTCCGTCGCTTTGCTGATGCAGCAGGATCTGGCGCTGCTTTTCCAGGGAGGCGTGCACTTCCTCCAACGCCCCGGAAAATTCGATGAATCGGTCGTATTTCCGATCATAACGTTTTTTCTCCGCCTCCCAGGCGCCGGCAGCCTTGCTTGCCTCCAGGCTGCAGGTATCAGCGGCCTGGCGTGTCCGATCCACAGCAGCGATCAGACGCTTCTTGTCCCGACGCAGCCGTTCCTCTTCCTCCTGCCCGTTTTCCGGATAGATAAGCTGCTCATCGAGCGGGCTATCGCTTTCTTCCCGCAATACGGCTATGTCCTTTTCCAGGCGCCGGACTGTCCCTTCCGCGTTTTTGAGCTCACTTTCAATACGGCCCCGGCTCGCATTGCAGCCTTCCAGCCGGCTCTGGAGCTGGCGCCGCCGATCGGCAAGAACATCATAGTCGGTGTCATCCGACAGGATATCCGCCTGCTGGACCTCCTCATAATACAGCTTGGTATGCAGCTGGCGGACGCTTCCCTGCATCGAGCCTTCATCGCGCTGCAGCTGTTCAAGGACTTCCCGCTGCGTATCCAGCTCCTTCTGCAGGCCGGCTTCCTGCCGTGCAAGGGCGGAAATCCGATCCATGATGGCCTTGCGGGCAGCGATGACCTGCCGATGCTCCTCCTGCAGGGAAAAATATTCCGTCATGCGCTGAAGCTTATGGTCAAGTTCCATTTTTGCCTGCTTTGCTTCATAGGTGTTCTGCTGATATTTTTCGAGGTTTTCCTGATCCTGCGCGAGGTTCGTACGGCTCTGTTCGATCTTGCGCTGCTGTATTTCCAGCTTGCTCATGAGTGTCTGCCGGCTGCTCTGCAGCTCCGCATACTCACTGAAGGGCATTTTCTGCAAAAAACTCTGCAGATCCCCGGCGGTCCGCTGCAGCCGCATGCCGATCTGCTGATTCTCCTGCAGCCGCTGATCGAATACCCGGGCATTTTCCCGCAGGCTGTCCAGCCAGCCATGAAAACGCTCCGGCATCACATTCTGCCAGTAATCCGGCACGATCTGCCGCTGGGGCAGCGCCGTCCCATTCTCCAGCAAAGCCCGCAGTTCCGGCTCGGTGAGCAGGAACACCGGCTGGATGAGCTCATCCGAAACAGCCTGCAGGCGTTCCTGCAGCTGTTCCAGCTCATCCGCTCCAGTAATGACAGAAGAAGCCCAGAAGGGGTATTTTTCATACAGCTGCTGCCCGGTCAGCGGGCTGGTCTGGCTGTACTGACGGAAAAGCTCCGCGCCGCTTTTCAAGAAAATAAAATCACGGCTCAGTTCTTCCAATTGGGCCTCCAGTGCCGGGTCGGCACTGAATTCGTCCATATCCCCATAGAGATCAAGAAAACGATGGGCCTGACGGCACTCGTAGTTCAGTTCCTTCTCTTTATCTTTGACGAGAATGATCTCATCGCCCAATTGATTTTGGAAAAATTCCCCGCGCTGGTATATTTCCCGGGCATTCTGCGCTATATTCGCACACTTCGGCCATTGCTGCAGGCCGTGCTGCAGCGCCGCCGCGTCATTATCGACGATTTCCAGCTGTTGCCGTATGGCGTCAGCGTCCTTTTTCCAGGCAGCCGCGTCCGCCTCCAGCGCCGGCAATGCTGCCTGCAGCTGTTTCCGGTCCGCCTCGTAAAAGCGGATATTATCCTCGTAGTCCACCAGATCTGCCGCCAGCTTTGCCGCTTCCTGCTGCCAGATGGATTGCTGCAGCGCCGCATCCCGATGGACGCCATCGGGGAAAAGCTCCTGTTCGATCTTTTCCTGCTGCTGCAGCAGCACGCGGATTTCGCCCTCCTTGGTACCCGCAGCCTGCAAAGCAGCGCGGCTTTCCTGTTCACACTGCTGCCTCTCCTTTTGCAGGCGGGCAGCTTCATCCCGTTCACGGAGCAGCTGACCCTGCAGGAGCTGCAGCTGCTCCTGGATCCGCTTCTCCGCCTGCACGAACCAGCCATGCAGCCGACCGGCATTTTCTTCGAGGGCCGCCTGCAGCTCCTGTGTCTCCGGGTTCTGTTCCAGCTCCCGCAGCGCCTTCCGCTGCTGTTCCGCCCGCTGGCCAGCCTGCTGCAGCTCGCCTTTCATACGGGCCAGCAGCAAATTCTGCAGCCGGGCAGCGGCCCGCTGCCGGGCCTCCTCCGCCTGGCTCCAGTCCTGCCGGGCGGCATCAGCCTTCGTCTGCAGCGCATCGCTGTGCTGTCTGGCCTGCGCCACCTGACAGGCTTCCAGCGCCTGCTGGTTTTCCTGCAGGCTGTCCGTGATTTCCTTCAGCTGGGCATCAAAGAGGATCTGCTTCTCCTGCCGCTGCCCATGGGCCTTCCCGGCCTGCATATAGAAAGCCTTCAGCTTCGCATTGACCTCCTGCATGCGCTGTTCGGACAGATACTGCTCATGCTGGATCTCCGTATAGCTATCCAGTGCCGTAAGGATGCCCTGCATTTCCTCGATCCGCTTCTGCAGTCGTACCTGCTGCTTGAAATGCTCCCGCTGCTTTTCAAACAGCTCGGCAAAGCCGTTCCCCCGTTCCTCGTTGTCGCTGCTGTCACGGCAGCCTTCCTCCACCGTGGGCAGCAGGAGCCGGTCCACCAGCTCATTCGTGGTGCGGCAATTTTCAAAATATGCCTCGACACCACCCTCGACTTCATTGATAGCGGCAATCTTTCCCCACTCTGCAGGGATGATCTTGAAATGCTCCTCCAGATATTTCTGGTAGGCCTGCAGCGTGTCACTTTCCGAGAAAAACTTTGCGGTCATGGAACGCTCCGCCAGCCCGCGAAAATACGCAGCCATCTCCTCACGGGTCGCCGGCCGCTTCTGGCCAGACTCCTGCCGAGTAAAGGGAAGTGTCTCCAGCCGATCAGCGGATTCGGCTGTATATTCCATCGCAAACTGCTGCGATGCGAGATTTTCCCGGTTATTCATAAAGAGCGATACTGCCGTAAGTGCATAGCGGCGTGGCCGATCCTCCAGGATCCATTCAACGGCGATATGGGCGATGCTGTTCGTGAGCTGCAGCGTTTCCTGTATCTTCCGCTGCGCCACGATTCTATGCGGCAGCACTGCCTGGATCAAGGTCTGCACAAAAACCGTCTTGCCCGCACCATTTTCCAGCAGCAGGATGCCATTGAAGCCATCAAAGTGAAAGGTAGTATCTATGTAGCGCTTATTTCCATTGTCATAAACCACATTGGTGAATCGGACTTTACTGATGGATGGCATGGTCCTGCTCCTCCTTTTCCTGCTTCGACTGATGATCGCAGGCATACATGAAATCCATGATTCCACGGTTATAATCGGTTTCCATATAATAAGCACTCACGATGGTCCGTGCCTTTTCGGTGAGCGCCAGCTCGTTGTTGCCCAGCTCGCGGATGAGCTTTTGCTGCAGCAGAAATTCCCGGGTCATATTCAGGAAGCTCAGCCGGCTGTTCGTGCGGGCATCCTGCTTTTTCACAGTCTCCTTCAGACTGTCCATATCCGACCATTTGCGCAGGATGGCCAGCCAGTTGAAATTCATTTCCAGTTCCCTGGCCTGCAGTTCTTCCTCGCTGTGCTGCGCCAGGGCCTCGATCCGCGCATCCATGCTGGTGAGCCAGCGCTCCATGGATACGAATTCCAGCGGATCCATGGTCTGATAGCTGTCATAAAAACAGCCAAATAGCACAATCACCGCCATGTACATGAGATAGATATCCATATTGACAGATTTTGCCGTAAGATATTTTTTCTTAAAAGTATCATTGGAAATATGGAAAGGAGACTCCAGCGAGACAGGCAGCAGGTAGAGATATTCCGAATCGCTGACCAGTGTGCACTGCACGGCCTTCACATAGTTCTCCAACAGGGCCCGCACATCCTCATCGTCAAAATAGGCCGCCGCGTCCAGCTTCAGCAGTTCTCCCCTGCTGGCCAGCCGGGCATAAAGGGTAAAAGCATCCAAAATCTTTTTCTCACTATACTCCATCCTGCAAAGTCACCTCTATCCTCATATTGCTGATACGAAAATCCTGCCATTCCAGTTCGCCGGAGATTTCCACTACACGCAGGCTCTGCAGCTCCGGCACAGCCTGCCGGATGCCGCTGTAGACGGATTTTTCCCCGATGGTCTCCGCATCCAGCCGCAGTTCACCCCGCCGATGCAGCAAGAGCCACAATACATAGAACTGGCGATTGCTGCAGATCTCCGGGGCCTTTTCCTCCAGCGCCGGCAGAAAATCAGCCAGCGTGGTTTCCGTCTCCTTTGCCATGAAGTCCAGTAAATAGCGGATGATTTTGGCGTAATGCTCCCGCAGATTCTGGAGTTTTTCTCCGGAAGCCTCCAGGTCCTCCATATCCGGAAAGCTCTCCTGGGTACTCTCCCGCTCCAGCCGTTCCAGCCGCTGCGGCTGGAATACCGAAAGGGGCGACCAGGTCTGGCAAAGCTCCAGGGATAAAAAGGGTTCCACCAGCCGCCGCGAAGCCGTAATGGGCAGCGGCGACGCAAACAGGCGGCTGGTGATTTCCTGCTCGAAATTGAAGCTGTCGATGCCCGAGAAATAGAGTGCCTCCTCCGCTGCGGACAGGGCTGATGTTCCCAGCTCGATTCCCTCCTGCAGCAGCTTGCGATGGGCGCCATGCACCCGGTCCAGCCGGCGTTCCACCTCCAGTATGTTCGCGTAGGCCCGGCGTTCCGGGTCCTTGTCGACATTATCACGGATGCGGTCCCGTGTCTCATACACAAAGGCCTTAAGCTCCAGGAATTCCTTTTCTTCGCCCTTGAGCCGCAGATTGATATCCGCCACGATTTTCCGATAGCGCTTTAGGGTATCCTCCGAAACGATATTCCGATGGATTTCCTGCCGGATGCGAAGCATACGGTCATGGATGGTCTCCACATCCAGCCGCATTTCCTCGATCTGGCGCAATGCCAGCACAAACTGCCCTTTTTCCAGCTGCTTGCGCAGGATCAGCTGGTTGATGGAGAGCTGGAATTCATTGAAATATTCCTTCGTGGCAAAGATGAGCTCAAGTCCCTGCTCATCCAGTACATAGTACTGCTCATTGGCCTCCATATCCGCCTTGTCAGCCTTCAGATAAGAGTACTGCACCCGATCCGCCCGATGTGTCTCCCAATTGTAGAATTCCTCTTCGTTCCGGCGGCCCGTTGCCGGTCGAAATACACTAACGATTTCCCGGGAGATTTTCTCATATTCCTCCGTCTCCGCAAAAAGCTGACCGTTGCTCTGTTCCTGCAAAAAAAGTGCCAGACTGCGAATACCGCTTTTTTTACGCCCATCCAGCATGTGTTCGAAAAAAAACAGCAATGTCATGAGACCCAGCTCCATCCCGGAAATCTCCGCGCCATCAACGGCCTGGAACCTTCGGCGCTCCAACCGATATAACGGGGCCATGAGCAATACTCGCTGCATCCGTTCATGAAAATTTTCCAGCTTCATCAAGGAATTCCTCCCAACATTTCTGCAGCCGCTCCCCGGATAGAGTTTCCTGCGGATAGTATCCTTTTCCCTGCAAAATTCCACGCCAGCGCTCCGCTGTTGGTACAGAAAAATGCCTGCAGAAGGCATCCAGCGCGACAGGATTTTTCTGCTGATTCTGTTTGCCCGTGGATGGCACATAGTTCAGAAATTCCTGATAAAAAGGCTCCGCCAGCCGCACCTCCATGCTGCTGAGTCCGCTGAGCGAATGCCATATGCTGAGGCCCTCCCAATCAAAATCACCAAAATACCAAACGATGTGCTGTTTTTCCGGCTGCCCACACTGCCGCGGAAGTTCCTGAATATTGCCCGCGATTTTCCAGCCGGAACCAAAAATCAACGAAGTAAAGTCACTCTGCGACCAAAACGGCAGCAAACCATAATAAGGAGCCTTGTTCTCCACCACGAGATGCTGGCAAACCGGCAGTCCCAATCCCCGGGAATTCACCGCCAGCATCAGTGGATCCGGCTGCCCGCCGATGCCAAGCTCCGCCTCCTGCAGCCCCACATGGCTTAAAAGTGCATGTCCCTGTTCCAGCAAAAACTTTTCATCACCAAAGATCTCATAGGAGCGCTGCTGCACGGATGCCAATGCCGGCCTCGCCTGCCGGCGCCTGAGATATGTACTGAGCTTTTTCAACCAGGGCCGTTCCTGCTGCCAGCAATCGATGGACTGGCGATAATACCAGGAAAAATCCAGCAGGCCGCTCATAGCATCCTGTTGGATTTCCCGCTGAATCTGCTCTGTCCCAGCAGAAAAAAGCCGCCCGGCAAAAATTTTGTATTTACGGCTAAGTCCACCAAAATCCTGCCCCGCCGCCTTGATTCCCTGCAAAACTTCCGCTGTCTCCAGTTCCCGCACAGCCTGATGGAATACCTCATATTCCATCCCCCCGCAAAAGCGTTGCAGCTCATCCAGCAAAACCGTTTTCTGCCGCCGCCCCGCCAAAAAACCACGCAGGCGCTCCAGCGGAGTTTTATTTTTACCATTCTTCATCGCAGCCTGCCTCCTGCCATTCCTTCAAATTACCACGGCCCCGTCCCTGCATATATCTTTATTATAGCATAGATGCCGACAGATTTTATCCCAGTCCAACTTCAAAAAAAGGAGGCCGCTGCATTAAGACAGCGAACCCACTTAAACGGTAGACAGGAACAGCCTGCGTTCCTGTTCTTATCTTATCTTATTTTGCCTGCTTTTTGAGCCAGTCGCTCCATTTGGTCGGATAGCCGGCCCCATTGTTTTCCTGCACATAGCGGTAGAAGAGACACAGCTTGATGCGGCGGTCCCGATTCAGCTGTGCGGTCCGATCCTGGCCTTTCACTGGAGCCAGCAGATTGCTGCCGCCCTGGGCTGCCTGGCGGGCAGCGATTGCCTCCAGGGGCAGTTCCGGATTGCGCAGCATATCGTACATCACCATGAAGATGGTGGTGCGGCCATGGCCGGCCTGGCAGTGAAAATGAACCCAGACCGGTTCATCGGGCAGGGATTTATAAAAGTCCACGAAGTCATCCACTGCCTGGGGATCCGGCCACATCTGATCCGGAGCCGCAATGCGCACGTAGCGGAAGCCCAGCCGTGTCGCCGCCTCCCGCTCTGTCACCACCTTTTTCACCTCGGCCTTCACCGGCACAAAGGAGGCAGTGTCCTCATGTCCCAGGGGAACAGCGTCCAGCTCATGGTCCACCAGGCCGGCCAGCTGCTCCTGCTCAATGGCCTCCACCTGCACCGCCGTCTTGTCCCGGTTCGCCATGTTGTGCTGGCTGTACCAGCTCACGCCGTTGCCGCCGGCAAAGCCGTGGGATTCCTGGCGAAGGTCCAGCAGATACACCGGTGCCATGGTCAGTTCCCGGATATGGTCATAGAGTACCGACAGCCCGGCCTCCGATGGCTGTCCGCTGCCAGAGATGCGCAGCCAGTCCAGCCCTTCCCGGGATATCAGCTCCCCGCCGGAAAAAGCATCGCCGCTGGTGCGGAAGCTGCGGGGCAGCCCCATTTCCGCCGGGGCATCCAGCCGCCAGCAGGGTTCCTGCGCTGCCGCCAGTGCCAGAGACAGCGGCAGCAATAGAAAAGCGGCCAGACAGGCCGCGCTTTTCAGCCATTTTTTCATATTCCATCGAACTCCCTTCGGAATGGTTCTATTTCTTACTATTATACACGAGCCCCGACAAAAGAAAAAGGCACCGCCCAAAGAGGCGATGCCTGGAGAGTGTCCAAGACGGGGTATCCGGACATTTCTCCGGGATATTTATACAAATGGCTAAATCTGTATACGAATTAATCGAGCTGCGGTGTGCTTTCCTCGGCTTCGCCGGAGATCAGCTCCCTGCCGCAGTGCTTGACCACCAGCACAGCCAGGGTCATGAGGGCCAGCGCCAGAATGAGCTGCAGGCCATCGATCATGAAGACGAAACCGCCATTCATGAGCTTGTTGAAAATTCCATAGACGCTCATGACCAGTGCTGTCATGGTGACGCAGAACATGACGCCCATGGGAATGTAAAGCATCCAGCCCTGACGGCCGGTAGTACGAAGGAATACGGCCAGTGCGATGAGCACCAGCGCCGAGAGCAGCTGATTGGCAGCGCCAAAGAGCGGCCAGATATTCATGTAGCCTGCCAGGCAGAGCATATAGCTCAGCACCAGCGTGATGATCGTTGCGAAATACTTATTGCAGCAGAGCTGGCTGAAAGCCCCTGCTGTCTCCCCCTCCGCCGGAGTGAAGAGTTCCTGGAAGGACATGCGGCCGATGCGGGCCACGGAATCGATGGTGGTCATGGCCAGGGCGGAAACGCACATGGTCATGATGCAGGCAGATACGTGCTGGGGCAGACCAAACATTACGAAGAAGCCGCCGATGGCTCCGGCAAAGGTCTGGAAGGGTGTTCCCTGGGGAAGCACGCCGCCCTTGGCTGCCGAGCATACGATGACCAGCGCCACAACGCCCAGCAGGGATTCCACCAGCATGGAGCCGTAGCCCACGGTGAGCATATCCTTTTCATTCGCAATGGATTTTGAAGAGGTGCCTGAGGATACCAGACTGTGGAAGCCAGAAACAGCACCGCAGGCGATGGTGATGAAAAGGATGGGGAACAGCGGCTTGCCGTTCACCTCAAAGCCCACGAAGGCCGGCATCTCGATGGTAGGATTGGCCACCAGCACACCGATGACGCCGCCGGCCACCATGCCGAGAAGCAGGAAGGAACTCAGATAGTCCCGGGGCTGCATCAGCAGCCACATGGGAAGCACCGAAGCGATGAAGCAGTAGCCAAAGACCACATAGCGCCATACGGAGGCGTCAAAGTACAGAGGGAAGGAAATGCCCGCGGCCAGCATAGCGCCGATGAGCACGATGCCCACTGCCAGCTTCATGCCGCCCTGGGGCTTTACCTTGCGGATGAAAAGGCCAAAGGCCATGGCTACGAAAATGTACAGCATGGAAATAGACGCGGCAGCCGCGTTGGGCACTGCCATACTGCCGTCCTTGGCAAAACCGTTGAAGGTATTGGCTACGATATCCGCGAAGGCCGCGATGACCAGCAGGGTAAAGAGCCAGCAGAACAGCAGGAAGAGGCGGCGGCCGGTCTTGCCCACGTATTTCTCAATGAGCATGCCCATGGATTTGCCATCGTTCTTCACCGAAGCGTACAGCGCCGTGAAGTCCTGAACAGCGCCAAAGAAGATGCCTCCCACCAGCAGCCAGAGCAGTGCCGGCAGCCAGCCGAACATAGCCGCGATGATTGGTCCGGTCACAGGCCCCGCACCGGTGATGGAGGAAAACTGATGGGCAAAGACGGTGAAGCGGGACGCGGGGACATAGTCCTGCCCGTCCTCCAGGCGTACCGCCGGGGTTTTTGCCCGGGGATCGATTCCCCAGGTCCGCACCAGCCAGCGGCCATAGCCAAGATAGGCAGCCGCAAAGACGACAATGGCCAGACCTACGATCATTAATCCATTCATACAAAGACCCTCTTCCTGCAAAATATACATATGATTTCTCCGGATGTACTGTAAAAGGGAACAAAAAATCCTTCGTACAAAATCCATGGATTTTATACGAAGGATGTCTCTTGTATGCGGAACATCCTATTGCAGGATAATATACCACTTAAAAAATCAGTTGTCAACCTGTAAACTAAAAGGCAGAATTTTCCGATGGGCTGTCTTGTCAGCTCTTATTCTTCCGGGGCCGGCGCAATACGCAGCGCACGCCAGGATGCATATGGGGCATCACAAAGCAGCGGCAGCAGGATACGCATTTCGCTTTTTCCTGTCCGGCAAGCACCTTGGGCACGAAGTCCGGCTCAGCAATGAGCGGCCGTCCCAGGGAAACCATATCCATACCGGCAGCCAGCACCTGCTCCATGTCCCCCAGGGAGCGGATGCCACCCACCAGGCTCATGGGAATATCCACCTGGGCCCGCAGCCGGGCAGCCCGTTCCAGATAGTAGAGGCGCCCATCCCGGGGCTGATTGATGAAGTCCACCCCGGACAGCTCCACCAGCTCGACGCCCAGCTCCTTCATACGGCCCAGCATGTAGATCATGTCCTGTTCATAGGCCGTATTGTCCGCCTTGGTATCGCTGTTGATCTTGATGAAAATGGGGAAATCCGGCCCGCAGGCTGACTGGATGCCCCGCACGATATTTTCCACGATGCGGAAGCGATTCGCTGCGCTGCCACCATAGTCATCGGTCCGCTGGTTGAAGGTGGTATCGATGAACCGGGACAGCAGATAGGAATGAGCCGCATGGAGCTGTACCCCGTCCGCGCCGGCCTGCTGCACCCGGCGGGCCGCCTGAATAAAGTCCTGCTCGATCTGACCGATTTCCGCCAGTGTCAAAGCCCGGGCCTCCCGGTTCTTTTTCAGGGGCCGGGCCACCACGTCCACCAGATCCTCCACATCCACCGCCCGAGGACCGGCATGGCTGATCTGTACCACGAAACGGGCGCCCTCTCCATGGATGAGCTCCGCCGCCTTTTTCAGCTGGGGAATGTAGTCGTCGGAAAAGATATTGATCTGCTCCGGGTTTGCCCGCCCCAGGGGCGATACGCAGCAATGCCCGGTGATGATGGTTCCCACTGAATTTTGGGCCAGCTCACGATACATATCGTATTCCGCTTCTGTCATACGGCCATCCAGGGTTCCCAAAAAGCTGTGCACCGCTGATCGGATCACCCGGTTCGGACATTCTATATGAGCCAGTGACAGCGGCTCTTCTATTTTACTCATGCAGTAAGACCTCCAAAACACATATTGCCTTGATTATAACGCAATTGTTCAAGATTTCGCAAGGCGAAATCATTCCCCTCAGCGTTTCCCACAAGGGACTAGCTTTGCGTCGCAATTCGGCGGGATGTATCAACTCATCACCTGTTATTTCCTCTCGCGCCTCTCACCTAAAGAGATAAGGGACTTCTTGATCCGAATTATATCATATTTTTCTTGATTTTAATATGAAGCCAGCCTGGCTGGTCATAAAAATACTGCAGTCCCGGGCACTGTTTTCACAGGCCCTGCCGGACTGCAGTATGGATACGGCTTATTTGGCCGGGCGGTAATAGACTCTTGCCTTGCCCAGGTCCTCCAGCAGCTGCCATTCCGCCGGATTGAAGTCCTTGCTGAAGGAATCATAGCGGCGCTCGTTCAGCACCAGGTAGATATCCTTATCCGCAGGCAGTTCCTCAAAGGCGATGAAGGGCATGACGTTCTTGCTGCTCCAGCTCATGGCCTTGGGCTTGTCCTCCTCGATGGTGGCCGCATGCTCCAGGTTGTAGACCATGGTGCGGCTGTAGAAAACCACGGAGGTCTTGTAGTCACCGTTGCTGACCACCAGGTCCCCGGGCTTCACATGGCTCTGCAATACCGCCGCGGTGTTCTTGCCCGAATAGCCCCCATCCCGGCAGACCGGAATAGCCACGAAAATCGTCAGCGCGATATAAAAGAAAACATTGAACACCATCAGCCGCTTGATCAGCTTCTCATGGTTATAGAGCAGCCGGGCCGCCAAAATGGCAATAGGCAGCAGCCCCGGCAATGTGTAGGTGGTGTATTTCGTAGCCATGCACTGGTAGAAACCATTGACCAGCAGTGCCCAGAGCAGCAGGAACAGGGTGGTCTGGTCGATGACCGGCCACTGGCGTTTTTTCCAGTACTTGGCGATCACCATCGGCAGGCTGAAGCACCAGGGGAAAAAGCCCAGGAAGAAAATACCCGTGTAGTAATACCAGACATCCCAGCGGGGATGCTCCGATACCGTAGCCCGCAGCACATTGTGGATGCCCAGGAATGTATCGATGAATTCCTTGCCATGGAGCTGATACATCACATAGTACCAGCTTCCCCCCACCAGGATGAAGATCAGCGTTCCCAGCACCGGCTTCATGCGCTTCACCTCGCCGAAATCCCGGCGCAGGCAGATGAATACCGTCACGATGAAGCCCGGCAGCAGCAGACCGATGGGTCCCTTGGTGAGCACTGCCAGACCGGAAAACAGATAGCAGAGATAATAGTAGTTCTTGTTCTGGCTCCGATAGGCCAGATAAAAGAAAACCAGCACCGCATTGAAGAACACGAACAGGGTGAGGTCGGTGATCACCGTCTTGGAAATCAGCCAGTACTCGAAGGAAGTCCCGAGGATGAGGGCTGAAATAAGCCCCGTCTTCGCGTCATAGATCTTCCGGGCAAAGCCATAGGTCATGAACAGGCCGATGATGCCGAATACAGCCGGGAAGAACCGGGCCGCGAACTCATTGATGCCGAAGACCTTGAAGGCCCCGATGAGCTCCCAGTAAAAGAAAATTGGCTTATCATACCAGTAATTTCCATAGATGCGCGGTGACATGTAGTCTCCGGAGGCCAGCATTTCCGATGCGGTCAATGTATAGTTGGATTCCACCGGATCAGTGATCACGATGGAAGAATTCCCGATAAAAAAGAGCACCAGCCCCAAAGCGAACAATAGCAGCAAATGTCGTTGTGTCGTTGTCATAATCCATCTCCTTCACGAAAAAAGCTCCCTGGAAAAGGGAGCCCCTATGCTTCTCATTTCTCAACCCGGCGGATGTCCGCCCCTAAACCTACAAGCTTGGCAACCAGATTGTCATAGCCCCGGTCAATATGATGGATATAGCCCACCTGGGTCTCTCCATCGGCCACGAGGCCGGCCAGTACCATGGCCGCGCCCGCCCGCAGGTCCGTTGCCTTGACCTGACAGCCGGTGAGGGATTCCACGCCCTCCACCACGGAGGTGCGCCCATCGATCTTGATGTTTGCCCCCATGCGCTTGAGCTCGTCCACATGCATGAAACGGTTTTCAAATACCGTCTCTGTCACCATGCCGGTACCCTCCGAAATGGCCAGCATGGCCATGAACTGGGCCTGCATATCCGTGGGAAACCCCGGATACGGCATGGTCTTGATATCCACCGCCTTGGTGCGCTGCCGGCAGGTCACCCGGATGCCGTCGATATCCTCTTCAATGGATACCCCGGCCTCCTTGAGCTTGGCGATGACCGGCTTCAGGTGCTCACTGATGGCATTTTCAATATAAACATCTCCCTGTGTCATGGCCGCGGCTACCATATAGGTGCCCGCCTCGATACGGTCCGGGATGATGGTGTAATTCTTTCCGGTAAGCTTCTGTACCCCGTCCACCTTGATGACATTGGTTCCGGCACCGCGGATGCGGGCCCCCATGACGTTCAGATAGTTGGCAAGGTCGATGATCTCCGGCTCCTGGGCCGGATTTTCAATAATGGTCTGGCCCTCCGCCATGGAAGCGGCCATGATGATGTTTTCCGTTGCCCCCACGCTGGGGAAATCCAGATAGATGCGGGCGCCCTTGAGTCCCTGGGGTGCTCTGGCCTCGATGAATCCATGGCCGATCTCGATCTCCGCTCCCAACGCCTCGAAGCCCTTCAGATGCAGATCGATGGGCCGGGTGCCGATGGCACAGCCGCCGGGCAGGGAAATCTTCGCATGGCCGCAACGGGCCAGCAGCGGGCCCATGATCAGGAAGGAAGCCCTCATCTTGCGCACCAGGTCATAGGGTGCCTCACAGCTGGCAATGACCGAGCTGTCCACCAGCAGTGTATTCTTATCTTCATCGAATTCGGCCCGCACCCCCAGCTTGCCCAGGACCTCCGAAATCGTATGCACATCCTCCAGCGCCGGCACTTCCTCCAGCCGGCTGGGCACATCCTGTCCCAGCAGCGTAGCTGCAATGATAGGCAGCACCGCGTTCTTGGCCCCACTGATCTTTACCCGGCCCTTCAGCGGACGGCCGCCATTTATGATTAATTTTTCCATTATAAGTTCAATTTCCTCCTACAGGCATAGCTGCCATAAGTATCACAACTTAGTTTACCATTAACCATCCCCTATGACAAGAGTATTTCCAGCTTTTCTTCCGGCAGCAGGACTCTTATTTACCTGTGGCGAATATTACAGCAAAGACTTTTAGGATGTGATTCTCATGCACGCGGATAAATTTGCTTACTTTTTCATTGCCTTTGCCGTATTTTTACTGCTGAAGGCCTTTACCATCTACCACACCAGTCCGCTGACCAACGTGCTTCTCTACGTAGCCATTGCCGTATCCCTGCTGGCCAGCAATGTCCCCCGGGTCATCGACATTCCCATCCACTACGCCTCACCGGTGAAGCGGGTGGAATACTTCACCTTCTTCATCGCGGTGATCTGCTTCGTGACCCTCTGCATCCGTCACCTGCTCCCATGATCCGTACAATCTGCAGACATAAAAAAGACTTCTTTGGCTGCGGCCCATAAGGCCCTGCCTAAAGAAGTCTTTTTTCATATCCGTGCCACAGATTTTCGCTGCACCAGCTCGGCTCCCGTAAGTATCTTCATCGGAGCATAATCCTTGTCCTGCAGCATATTCATGAGGCGGTAAACCGCCAGCTTTCCCATGCGCTTTTTTTCCAGCCGCACTGTAGTAAGCTCCGGCCGGGTAATAGCACTGATGGTCAGATCATCGATGCCAACCACAGAGATGTCATCCGGCACCTTCTTCCCCAGCTTTTCCAGCGCCAGCAGGGAATTGATAGCGATGATATCATTATCAGCCATGATCGCCGTGGGCAGATTTTCCGGATCCAGCTGCGGCAGCAGCGAAGCACAGTAATCATTGATATCCGAGGATACCACGTATTCATATTCTTCATACTGCGGCAGGCCAAACCGCTCCAGCATCTGGCGAAAAGCCCGGGTCCGGGCCCGCAGATTGCTCACCGCATACTCACTGGTGATATGGCCGATACGGCGATGGCCCATATCATATAAATGCTTGACCGCCAGGTAGACCGCGTATTCGTTGTCCATGACCACTACGTTGCGGTTCATGAACTTCATCTCGTTATCCAGAATGACCAGCGGTGCCTTGAATTCATCCAGCAGAGGTGCCTTGGCCATATCGAATTCCGTAGCCAGGAAGATGATGCCCGCATCGTTTTCCTCATTGATTTCCGGTACCATAGCCTCAATATTCGTATTGTCCAGGTTCGTCATAGCCAGCGCAAAATTGTTTTTCCGGGCCATGTACTCGATGCCATCCACGATGCGGGATATGAAATCCCCATTCTGATTGACCATAAAGCCCTTTTCCTTGTACTTGATGAAACGGACCGTATGCGTGGTCCCCTGGCTTTTTTTATTTTTGGCCTGATAACCGGTTTCCTTGATGATGCGCCATATTTCCTCCCGTTTCTCCGCACTTACGCCTGCCTTGTTGTTCAGCACCAAAGAGACCGCAGCCTTGGAAACATTGGCCTGACTGGCAATTTCGCTTAATGTAACCATCCACTCCCCTCCTTTCTATTATTGCTAGCAAAATCAGAAATACACTTTCGTCCTAGTATCCATATTTTAACTAAATCCAGGTAAATAATCAAGTAAGATTTATAACGCCATTGTTCAGGATTCCGCAATGCGGAATCCTTCCAATCAGCGTTTCAACGAGGCGGGAGATATCAACTCACCACCTGTTATCTCCGTTCGTGCCTGCCACCTATATAGGTAGGGGACATCTTGTTCCGAGTTATTAGCCAAAACTGAAAAAGCTGTCCTGCTAAAAGATATCCACCTAAGCACGACAGCTTTTTCTTTAATTTCCGGCTACCCGGGCCAGGGCCTTATATATGAGCATACCTGTATAGGCCCCCTGATCCGGATGGCCCAATACCTTATCCCCGTAATAGACAGCCCGCCCGTAAACCGGCAGCATTTCTTTCGTCTTTTCCACACCTGCTTCAGCCGCTGCAGCGGCCTCCTGCAGCGCAGCCGGCAGAGCCTTCCCTGCCTCCAGTTCTTCCTTCAGCCGGCGGTGGGCCGGACAGAGAGCGTCCAGTATAGTCCGCTCCCCTTCCTGGGCCTTGCCCCGCTGACTGATGCCGGCTCCCAGTCCTGCGGAAAGCTGGAGCAAATCAGCTGTCTGCAGGGAGGAGGACCCGCGCAGCCGCTTGCCGCTTTCCATCAGTGCGCTGGCAGCCAGCGTGCCCATAGTGGAGGGCACCGCCCGGGCCATATCCCGGCCGGCCAGCATGAGGGCCTTGCCCAGATCCGTCCCGGTATAGGCAGCGATGCTGTCCCGGGCCGCCGCAAAGCCGGTGGTCATAGTAAGCCCCAGGTCACCATCCCCCAGGGCACTGTCCATTTCAATCAGCAGCGCTTTATTTTCCTGCATGAGAGACGCGCATTCTCTCAGCCATTGCTGCAGTTCCTTCAATCCCCAGCCTTCCATGATGCTCACTTCTCCTTCAGCTGACGCTGCTCAAAAAAGGGCGTGCGGCAGGGCATGGCCAGATATTTTTTCAGTTCCCCATCCAGGCGCAGGAGACTGATGGACATGCCGGCCATATCCATGGAGGTGGCGAATTCCCCGATGTAGGGATGATATACCTTGATTCCCTTTTGCCCGAGGATTTCAGCCACCTTGCGGTATACGATATAAAGCTCTTCCTTGGGCGTAGCTCCCAGGCCATTGATGAGCACTGACACTTCATCGCCCGCCGCATAGGGCAGATCCGCCAGCAGCGGTTCCATCATGGAGGCGGTGATTTCATCCGCAGGCTTCAGGCTGCACTTCTCAATGCCCGGCTCGCCATGGATGCCCATGCCGATTTCCATCTCGCCTTCGGCGATGGTGAAATTGGCCTTGCCGTTTTCCGGTATCACGCAGGGGGTCAGCGCCATACCCATAGTGCGGACATTGGCGCAGGCCTTTTTAGCCAGCCGCTCTACCTCCGGCAGCGGCAGCATGGCTTCCGCCGCCCCGCCGGCAATTTTGTAAACGTAGAAGATACCCGCCACACCCCGGCGCTTATCAGCCTTTTCCCGGGGAGCCGAGGCCACATCCTCACCGGCGGTCACCTGACGCACCTCGATGTCCTCCATATCCGCCAGGTCCTTGGCCATATCGAAGTTCATGATATCGCCGCCGTAATTGCCGTAAATATAGAGCACACCGGCGCCGGAATCGATTTCCTTGGTAACCGCCAGCATCTGCTCCGCGCTGGGAGACTGGAATACATTGCCAATGCTGCAGCCATCCGCCATCCCCTCGCCCACATAGCCTAAAAACAGCGGCAGATGCCCGGAGCCGCCGCCGGTAGCGATGCCCACCTTGCCCGGCTTCTTGTACCGGCTCACCAGGCAGCGTTTATCGTCAGCTGTATAGGTGACCAGCTCAGGATGAGCCGCATAGATTCCATCCAGCATTTCATCCACGTAGTTTTCTGGAGCATTCAATAATCTTTGCATCTAACACCCTCACAATCTGTATTGAAATCAATCCTGCAGGGACCGAAGCTGCTCTTCAGCCTGCTGCATCGCTTCTTTCGGAGAAATCCGGCCCGCAAAGGCCTGGGCAATCAGCCCGTAGAATACGGCATTTTTCTCCCCGGCCCGGCTGATATAGGGCAGCGGACGGGCCAGCTCCGTCATGTGCCGCTGGGCCTCACACCAGAGATAGACCGGTGGATCGTAAAAGCCCATATGCAGCGGCGTACCGCTGCCGGTGCTGACCCGCTGATCCACTGCCGTCGAACTCAGATAGCGCAGTAGCTGACGGCACTGCGGCACCGCATCGCTGCGCCGGTTGATGCCAAAGGACCAGACGGTATTCCAGCCCGTAGTGAGCACGGAAAAACCGAACTCTGCGGCCCGGCTGCCCAGCAGCCCCAGCTGCCCGCTCCAGGTGATGGCGGCCAGAGCCTTTTTGTCCAACAGCGCCGCCATCACCTCTTCATTGCCAAAGCTGCCCGTACCGGGCAGTGCATATTTCTTCAACCGGCAGTAGCTCTCCAGCCCCCGGATTGCCTCTGGCGTACTGCAGATTTCCCGCCCTGTCTCGTCATAGGCATCGCCGCCATACATGCGCATAAAGGGCAGCGCATCGGTAAAGATCTCAGAGGTATCCGCCTTGATGGCCAGGAATTCCCTTTTTCCCGAAGCATAAAGCGCTTCCAGCTGCCGGATATACTCCTGCGGCGTCATGATCATGGGCCAGGGAGTACCGGGCAGTTCCCGGCGATAGACGATGATATGCCCGTCAAAAAAGGAAGGCACCAGATACCAGGTATTTTCATAGGATAAATCATGGCACAGGCCGGACAGAATATCCGGTTCCGGCGCATCCACCGGCGCCAGGAAGCCCTGATCAGCCAGCTCCTTGAGCCACAGATGGCCTGCCACCATGACTATGTCATAGTCCCGCCGGCCCTGGAAAGAATCCATCATGGCCGGGTAGTATTCCTTCCAGGGAAGGATATCCATCGAACAGGCCAGGGGCGCATTTTCCAGGATTTTCTCCTGGGGATAGCCCTGCACCGCCGGGTCCGCTACTGCCAGGATGCGGAGCTTCCGCCCCGCCTCCTTTGCTGCTTCCTCCATGCAGGTCACCGCCCGCACTTCTTGCGGATCTCCTGCAGGGATTCCGTATAAGGAGCCCGGGCTATACCGTACTCCGTAATGATGGCCGTGATGAGGGAATGATCCGTCACATCGAAGGCCGGATTATAGACTTTGACCCCTTCCGGTGCCATGCGTTCCTTATACCACATCTCCGTGACCTCCTCCGGAGACCGCTGTTCGATATGGATGCCATCGCCGGTGGGCGTATTGTAATCAATGGTAGAGGTCGGTGCACAGACATAGAAGGGAATACCGTAGTGCTTGGCCAGGATTGCCACCCCGGAGGTGCCGATTTTGTTGGCCGCGTCCCCGTTGGCCGCCACCCGGTCGCAGCCCACGAACACCGCCTGCACCCAGCCGTTCTTCATCACAGAAGATGCCATGTTGTCGCAGATCAGAGTCACATCCAGCCCGGAGGCATGGAGCTCATAGGAGGTGAGCCGGGCTCCCTGGAGCAGCGGACGGGTCTCATCAGAAAAGATTTTGAAATTATACCCCTTCTTGTGGCCCAGATACATGGGAGCCGTAGCTGTACCGTATTTAGCCGTGGCCAGCTGGCCTGCATTGCAGTGGGTGAGCAGGCCATCCCCTGGCTTCACCAGTGTCAGGCCGTATTCGCCCAGCTTCTGGCAGATCCAGATGTCCTCCTCCTTGATCTTTACCGCTTCATCATGCAGCAGCTGCTTGATCTCAGCCACAGTCTTCCCCTTGGCCGCCTTCACTACACCCTCCATACGGTTGAGCGCCCAGGAGAGATTCACTGCAGTGGGCCGTGAGGAATCCAGATAATCCTTGGCCTTGGCAAATTCCTGACAGAAGCTGTCATAGTCCTCTGCCGTGATTTCCCGGGCTGCCAGATAGATGCCAATGGCCGCCGCATCTCCGATAGCGGGGGCCCCGCGCACCTGCAGGGTATTGATTGCCACCCAGATCTCCTTCTGGGTCTTCAAATGCAGCAGCTCCGTCCTGCCAGGCAGCTTCGTCTGATCGATGATGACCAGGGCATTTTCCTCATCGTCCAATGCCAGGGTCTCGTAATCCATAATGCTTTTTTCTTCCATTGCCGCTTCCTCCTTAGAATTTTTTCACTGCGCGCTGAATTGCATCAAGATAGTCCTGTCCACAGCGGAAGCTGCTGCGATGCATGATGCAGTCCTTGGCCAGCGTGATGACGATGCGCTCCGCCCGGGTGCGCTTTTTCTCGTCACTGATGGTGGTAATATCCTTCACATTGGCCATGCCGTCGGTACGACGGATTAGTTCCAGGCCCGTAACCCCGGCAGTATCCGCCAGGATCTCCCCCAGGTAATAGTCCAGGAAGCCCTCGGTATCGGCCATGATATCCGTGACATTTTCTTTGTAGACTGTCCGGAATTTCGTGATGAACTTATCCACAATCTCCTGGATAGTCTGCAGCACCCAGCCGCAGAATTTTTCCTTTTCCGCTGTGCTGCGGATGGTGGCATCCCCGTTGCACCAGGCAAAGAACATATTCGCGATGATATTGCCGATGTCGTAGCCCATGGGGCCGTAAAAGGCGAATTCCGGATCAAATATAAAGGTATGATCCTGATTGATGAAGATAGAGCCGCTGTGAAGATCTCCATGGATCAGTGCCTGGGCGTTGTTCATGAACTGGAATTTCAGCTTGGCAACCTCCAGGTGCAGAGCCTTGTCCTCATAGAGCTCCCTGCGGATGAACTCCGCATTGGGCGGGAATACATTATTGCGTTTCCGGCAGTCATTATAAGGCTCTGTATAGACCAGGTCCTCGGTGATTTCGCAGAGATCCGGATTGATGAAGCCCTTGACCCGCTCCTTTTTCTCCTTGTGATTCAGCACCACATCGGTAGACAAAAGCAGGGTCCGAGCCATAAAGGTGGAGATGTCCTCGGCGAACCGGGGATAGATCTCATGCTGCAAAAGCCCCGTACGCATCATGGTATGGCCGATCATATCCTCCATGATGATGGCACACATGACCCCATCGTAGAGATATACCTTCGGCACCAGCCCCGGTGCCATTTCCGCCTGGATTTGGAGGATCTTGGCTTCGATGCGGCCCCTGTCCGTGGAAATGATCATATCCTTGGAAATACGGGTGGCTGCGCCAGCCTGTTTCACGATGATGGTCTTGCCGCTGACCTTGTCCTTTACCCGGAACACGTAGTTCAGATTGCCATCCCCGATCTCCTCCGAGGCCAGGTCGGCTCCTGCCGGGAAAAAGTCCGGTACTTTATTCTTCACATAATCCGGCACATCCGGTGCCTGCATTAAAAAATACGTCTTATAATCCTTCATTCCTGCTTCCCCCTAATTTATTTTTTGGCGATGGAATAGGTCATGGCCAGCGCCAGTGCCAGTACAAGACCCTTGATGATATTCATGGCATAATAAGGCACTGCCATCATGATCAAGCCATTTTCCAGAATACCCACCAGCACAGCACCGATGAGAGTGCCGATGGCATTCGGCTTACCGGCGCCCCCCACGGAATAGCCGATGAAGGCCGCTGCCACAGCCGGCATCAGGAAGGCATCACCTGCGCTGACCTGGGCTGTACCCACCCGGGCTGCCAGACAGATACCACCGATAGCGGAAAAGACTGCGGACAGGAAATAGGCAATGATCTTGTAACGGTTGACGGGTATACCGGAAAGCTTGGCCGCTTCCGGATTGCCGCCGATGGAATACATGTACCGGCCGTATTTCGTGTAGTTCAGGAAGAAGAACGCGAAGGCTACCACCAGCAGCATGATGATGACCAGATCCGGCTCAATACCCAGGGCCTTGAAGGCTGCGGGCACCAGCCCGTCCGCGTGGCTGCCGTCCGGGCGCACCATGCGCTCCGTGATGGCACCGCCGTTGGAATAGGTCAGGGCAACGCCCTGATACATGAACATGACAGCCAGGGTGGCGATCATATCCGGTATCTTCAGCTTCACGATCAGGAAGGAGTTGATGATCGCTACGGTCAGGCAGGCCAGGATAGTCAGCACAATGGAAGTCCCGATGGACATGTTGTACCAGACAAACATGGTCATGATGAAGGTATCGGCCAGATTTGCCGTTGCCCCCACTGCCAGATCCATGCCATTCACTGTCAGGGAATAGGTAAGACCGATGGCGATGATGGCCATGATGGAAATTGACCGCAATATCGTGATGATATTATCTGTGGTCAGGAACAAGCTCGAATTCGTATCATCATCCCAGTTAATGAAGGAAAAGAATATGAACACGGCGACGGTAACCAGTATGGTTCCCCATTTCTTCACAAACCCCATGATCTTGTCGTGATTAACTGATTTGGGCTTGCTGACTGCTTTCTCCATTTGAATCCCTGCCTCCCGTTGAATAGTAAAGCAGCTCCTGCTCACTGGCCTTCGCCGCTTCCAGCTCTTTTACAATACGACCATCGTACATGACATAGATACGATCACATATACTTAACAGCTCCGTGAACTCACAGGTGGCATAAATGGTTCCCTTCCCTTTTTCTGCCAGCCGTTCAATAAGCTCGTACATATCCCGTTTAGCGCCCACATCGATTCCCTTTGTAGGCTCATCATAGATATAGATTTCCGCGTCGGAATTCAGCCATTTTCCCAGAACAACCTTCTGCTGGTTGCCGCCGGACAGCAAGGCCACTGCCTGCTGCTCCGAGGGAGTCTTGATGCCCAGGTCCTTGATCATCTGGATGGCATCCTTCTTTTCCTTGCGCCGGTTCACCATCGAAAAAATGTTGCAGTATTTCTGCAGCGCCGCAATGGTTATGTTCTCACAGACCGGCTCGCTGATCAGTACGCCTTCCTTGCGCCGTTCCTCCGGCACCAGGGCCAGTCCGCTCTTCACCGCCTGCAGCGGCGAATTGCAGTGGATTTCCTTATCATGCATCTTCACGCAGCCCTCTGTATGGGGCAGCGCGCCAAAGAGCGTCTTGCACAATTCTGTCTTGCCGGCACCTACCAGCCCGGCAATCCCTACGATCTCGCCGGCCCGCACATACATATTGATATGCTGTACGCTGCCGCTTTTTTCCGTAAGATTCTCCACGGTGAAAATAGTTTCCCCGATAGCCACCTTATGCTTGGCATAGGCCTCATCGAATTTGCGGCCCAGCATGTATTCCACGATTTTGTTCTGAGGAAGTTCCTCATTCAAGGGCATGCGCACCACATTCTGCCCATCCCGCATGACGGTGATGGTATCACAGATCTCGTAAAGCTCATTCAGCCGGTGGGAAATGAAAATAATGGCTACATTCTGTGCCGCCAGTCCCCGGACCACCCGGAACAGTTCCTCCGCCTCCGTATTGGACAGCGGCGCCGTGGGCTCATCCAGGATCAGCATCCGGCAGGCTCCTGACATACAGCGAGCAATGAGCACCATCTGCTTCTGCGCCAGGGTCAGATCCCCCACGATGGCATCCGGGTCCAGCTCCACATTCAGCTTTTTAAGTACTTCCCTTGATTCCCGGCGCATCCGGCCCCAGTTCACCAGCACCCGGCTGCCCATGCCATTTACCAGACGATTGAACATTACATTTTCCGCCACGGAAAGGTAAGGAATCAGCGCGGTGTCCACTTCCTGATAGACGATCTCGATGCCCAGATCCTTCGCTTCCTTTGGGGAGCGGATTTCCACCGGGTTCCCGTCAATGTAGATCTGGCCCGTATAATGGGTATTATCCCCAGCCAGCACCTTCATGAGGGTGGATTTCCCGGCTCCATTGGCCCCTACCAGCGCATGGATCTGACCGCCTTCGGTACTGAAATCCACGCCCTTCAGGGCTTTGACGCCTGGAAACTCAATGGCTATATCCTTCATTTCCAATTTTATCTTATTCATGCTGCATCACCTTCTTTACACGTATAAATAAAGCGGCTATGGCGGCGAATCCACCATAGCCGCTCCATTCCCATAACAATTCTTTCCCTGGGATTTACGGGTTCACATAGAGGGCCTTCAGAGCGTCTGTGTAGAGTGCTCCTTCCGGATCCTCAGCATTGCCCCAGCCCTGGATGATGCTGCCGAGATCAGTCATCTTCGTATCATCCTTCAGCTGCGTGGTCATAACATTGTTGGCCTTCAAGGTGAAATAATCCGGCGTATCGATATTGTTCAGCTTCATGGCCATGAGGCGCATATCGACGATACCGATGAGCTTCGGGTCAACAGATGCCGTGGACTTCCACACATCCTTGTTGGTTACCATGAGCTGGATATCATCGTTGGAAATATCAATGCTGTACATTGGGATATCGGTGCGATGGGCATCGTTCAAGGCCTGCAGAACGCCCTTGGCCAGCTCATCATAGCAGCCCCAGATAGCATCCACGCTGCCCGGTGCAATGGTCGGCAGGATTGCGGCTGCCTTCGTCGTCACATCTCCGCGGGCATTGGAAGGATCCGAAGGGGATACGGTGTAGACAGTCTGGATCTTGCCCTGCTGTTCCAGCTGGGTATAGATTACATTGCGGCGATCCAGCGGCGGTACGCCAGGTCCCATGAAGGTCTTCAAAACCTTCATCGGATATTTGCCGCCCTTGGCCTCGAAATCCTTCATCATCTGGCCGAGAGAAAGCTCTGCCAGCGCCTTGTCGTCCTGCGCTGTAGAGGTTACGCCCGGAAGCAGTTCGCCCTTCGGGTCGCCGCCCTTCATAGGCATGGTATCAAAGGTGACTACCTTCATACCCTTTTCCACTGCCGGCATGAGCATATCATAGGAATAGGACAGCTGCCCATGGGAAACGATGATGCCGTCATAGCCCTTGGAAATAACCTGGGCTACTGTTTCCTGGCATTTGGAATCAATACCATCGGTTACAAAGGTATCTACCTTGTAGCCCAGCTTCTTGCCTTCAGATACGCAGCCATCCAGGAACTGCTGAGTATGGTCGCCTGCGGCCAGATTTCTTACCACGGCAATCTTCTTGACTGCCTTACCGCCGGAACCACCCGCGGACTTGTTGCCGCCGCAGCCGGCTGCAAAGGCCAGCGTTACCAGCATACACATGAGTACGGTTAAAAGCTTTTTCACAAAATTCCCCTCCTAAAATGATATTTTTACTATATATGGATTACCCGGAAATAATTTCACCCACTGCTGAGCATCCCGCAGCCCTCCTTTCCAGGATACAATAGGTCTCAGCCAATTCCCTTTGGATATTCCCACTTTGCCAGTTCCTCTACTGGAACCACCTCCGGCTCCTTCCCCAGCACCGTCAGGGTCATATAGTAGACCTCAGCCAGTTCTTCAACATAACTGGCCTTCAGCAAGGCTTCCTTCAGATTTTCAGCTACAGCAATCACGCCATGGGACTGCATGAGAGCCACATCGGAAATCTCCAGCGGTTTGAGAACGGATTCAGCCAGAGCCTTCGTTCCCGGGCGCCCATAGGGTGCGACGGGGATATAGCCCTTTTTGCAGCCCAGCACGAAGAGCTCATAGACAATGGCAGGTATGGGCTTTTTCATGACCGCAAAGGCAGTGGCTGTCTTGGAATGGGTATGGGCGATGGCGCTTACCTCAGGCCGGGCCCGATAGACTGCTATGTGCATCAGGCTTTCACTGGTAGGTCGGCGCTGGTTCAGCGATTCCACAACCTTCCCTTCCATATCGATGACCACTACATCATCTGGCACCATTTCCTCCCGGTCCATGCCGGTGGGAGTGATGCAGATCCTGCCGCTATCCTTATCCCGGATACTGAAATTTCCCGAGCGATGCTTGCATAAGCCGCTTCGATCCGCCTGCTGTGCATAACGGACCACCTGTTTCTTCAATTCTTCCAGCATTTTCTACCTCCGTAAAAATTTAGAAATTATTTAATGTTCCTTTACTTTCTATTATAAAAATTTAACTAATTTTGTCAAGCTATTTTTTAGCTATTTTTAAGGATGTTTTTTATTAAACAAATATTTAATTGTTTGTTTTTCTTTGTTTACCTCTTGTATTCTCAAGAACATACACACATATATTCTAGGACTAATATCTTGAGATGCCTTATAATAAACAGTTTAGTTTTCCATCGTTGTTGTTTTAGCTGTATTTAATTCTCCAAAAAAAAAGAGGAAAAGTATTTTTGAAAAGCTTCAAAAATACCCTTCCCCAGTAAAATCGATTGTGTTTTAATGATTGGCCAGTCTGTATAACTCCAGCGCCAGCTGCCGGTCAATGGGATGGAACACCGCTACCGTCTTTTTACCATAGTTCGTGCACATATCCGCCAGATATTCCAGGGTTTCCCCGGACTGCACGCCGATGCCCAGCTCCGTAAAACAGGTAGGCATGCCGATGGAGCGGAAGAACTCCTCCATCTGGCGGATGCCGGCCCTGGCTTTTTCTTCAGCTGTCCCCGCATGCACATCCCAGACCTGTTCAGCAAACTGGGCAAAGCGTTCCGGCTTGTCCATATAGACTGTACGCGCCCAGGATCCCCACATAGTGGTCAGCGAGGCCCCATGGGCCACATCGAACTTGCCGCTGAGCTCGTGGCCCAGCTTATGGGCCGCAAAGTCCTGGGTACGGCCCAGACCCGTGAAGCCATTGTGGGATACGCTGCCGCACCACATGAGCTCACTCATAGCCGCATAGTCCTTGCGATTGGCCAGGGCCCGCGGGCCGTGGAAAATAACATTCTTCAGCAGGGCCTCAGCCACCCGGTCCGTGAAATCATTGCCCTCTTCCTGGGTGAAATACCGTTCCAGGGTATGCATGAGGATATCCGCAACGCCGCAGGCAATCTGATATTTCGGCAGGGTATAGGTGAGCTCCGGATTCATGATGGCAAAGGCCGGCCGGTTCAGGTCCGTATTGGTGCCGCATTTCTTGCCTGTCTCCTCATTGGTGAGCACGGAGGAATTGCTGGTTTCGCTGCCTGCCGCCGCGATGGTGAGCACCGCTCCCACCGGGAGTGTCTTTTCCAATGGCTGGCGCCCGGACCAGAATTCCCAGATATCCGTATCCGGATTGGCCGTACCGTGGGCAATGGCCTTGGCTGTATCGATGACGCTGCCGCCGCCTACCCCCAGGAAGAAGTCCGCCCCGAAGGCGATGGCCTGCCTCACACCCTCCCGGGCCAGGGAAAGCCGGGGATTCGGCTGCACGCCGCCCAGAGCCTGAAAGGCCAGTCCGGCCTCCGTGAGCTGGCTTTCCAGCCGGCCCAGCAGCCCGCTCTTCACCGCGCTGCCGCCGCCATAGACCACAAATACCCGGCTTCCACCATATTTCTTTATCTTTTCAGCGGTCTTTTTCTCCGCCTCCCGTCCAAAGACAATCTCCGTCGGGCAATGATATTCAAAACTCTGCATCTTCTCATCCTCCTGTATGGTATTTACTGCTGCTGTATTAATTAGCCATCACCGCCCTGGTTCCCTGCCAAAACCGAAAATTATCCCATTGGATTGGTAAAGTCTGCAGTGGAATTCATAGCTGTTTGTAATTTGTGAAAAAATCTCTGCTCCGGTTGTGTCTTTCTACCATAGATGAAGTCTCTTTTTTTCGTTAGAATGTATATACAGAGAAGACATCAAAAATATACAGAAAGGAGCCGATTCCAATGACTACGAAAAAAGCGGATGCACTCATCCTGTTCGTGACCTTTTGCTGGGGCTCATCCTATTTATTCATGAAAGAAGGGCTCGGCTCACTGGGTCCATACAATCTCATCGCGCTGCGCTTCGGACTGGCCTTCCTGGCGGCCGCACTCTTTCTGGGGCGGCGTCTGCACATCACAAAAGAGGCCCTGCAGTGCGGCTTCGTGCTGGGGCTGCTGATATTCCTGGGCTTCGCGGCTCTCACCGCCGGTCTCCAGTCCACCACCACCTCCAATGCCGGCTTTCTGGTAAGCCTCATGGTGGTATTCATTCCCCTCATCGAAGCCGTCTGCTTCGGCAAGCGGCTGTCCCTGCCCGTGCTGGGAGGCATCTCCCTGGCGGTGCTGGGCATCGCCTTTTTGACTCTGCAGGGCGGCCTGCACCTGAACCCCGGCGATATCCTCTGCCTGCTTTCCGCCTTCTTCAACGCGGTGCAGGTGCTCTACGTGACCCGCACGCTGCAAAAGGCGGATGCCCTGACCCTGGGGGTGCTGCAGCTGGGCTTTGCCGGTCTGCTGGCAGGCGGGGCTTCCCTGCTGCTGGAAACGCCTCAGCTGCCCGCAAGTGCCATGGGCTGGGCATCCATCCTTTACCTGGGCCTCATCTGCTCCGCCTTCGGCTTCATGGCGCAGATCATCGCCCAGAAATACACCAGCCCGGAACGGGTAGGCATCCTCTTCTGCCTGGAACCGGTATTCGCCGCCAGCCTGGGCGTACTCTGCCTGGGCGAGCACTTCGGCCTGGGCAGTCTCATCGGTGCCAGCCTGGTACTGGCCGGCGTCATCATCTCCAGCCGCACCAGCGAACCCGAAGCCGAGGCCCATATCGAATAAAGACCACGCTCCTGCTCAAAGGCTCCCCTGCTAGGTGAGTCGCCATCCCCTTGCGGGTGGAGCTGGCGCGCAGCGCCTGAGGGGTTGCCTCGATTGGCTGACCTTGCAGCCTTGGAAAAAAGCCAGGAATCGCGACATGGCAGAGACCGCTAACCCCTCCGTCACGGCTTCGCCGTGCCACCTCCCCTAGCAGTGGAGGCTTTGGATAAGTAAGTGCCCCCGTTGGGGCCTCCTCACTCTCCGGCCCCGCTGAACTCCCCTGCAAATTCAATTCCCCTTTACCATACAAAAAATGCTGCGGCCGGCGGATTTTGAGAAATCCGTTTCGGCCACAGCATTTATTTTTATTTCTGCGCTGCGGCGACGGCCTGGAAGGCTTTGCCGGCAGCGGCGATGGTTTTTTCGATGTCTTCATCCGTATGGGCTCCGGAGACGAAGATGGTCTCGAACTGGGAGGGGGCCAGATAGATGCCCTGCTCCAGCATAGCCCGGAACCAGACCTTGAAGGCCTGCTGGTCCGAGGCGGCGGAGCCGTCATAATCGATGACCTCGGCAGCGTTGAAGAATATGCCCATCATAGAGCCTGCCTGGTGGGCCTGGATGGCGACGCCGGCTTCGGCAGCCTTGGCGCGCCAGCCATCCAGCAGCTTCGTGGTCTGACGGATGAGCCGCGGGGTGAACTCCCGGTCCTCGGTGATGAGCCGCAGGGTTTCCAGCCCTGCGGTCATAGCCAGCGGATTGCCGGAAAGAGTCCCTGCCTGATAGACAGGACCAGCCGGCGAAACATAGCTCATGATATCCCGGCGGCCGCCGTAGGCCGCTACCGGCAGCCCGCCGCCGATGATCTTGCCCAGGCAGGTGAGGTCCGGCTGAATGCCATAGACTTCCTGGGCACCGCCCAGGGCCGCCCGGAAGCCGCACATGACCTCATCGAAAATCAGCAGCGTGCCATGCTCCTTCGTGAGCTCCCGCAGCTTTTCCAGATAGCCCGGCTTCGGCAGCACCAGGCCCATATTGCCGGCTACCGGCTCCACGATGATGGCCGCGATTTCACTGCCCATCTCCGTCATGACCTTTTCAATGGCCGCGGAATCATTGTAGGGCACCGTAATGGTATCCGCGGCTACCCCCTTGGTGACACCGGGGCTGTCCGGCTCGCCGAAGGTGGCCAGTCCGGAGCCGGCTTTTACCAGCAGGCTGTCGCTATGACCATGATAGCAGCCGATGAACTTCACGATCTTTTCCCGACCCGTAAACCCCCGGGCCAGCCGCAGGGCGCTCATGGTGGCCTCTGTGCCGGAGTTCACCATGCGGATGACCTCGATAGTGGGATAGACCTGCATCACCAGCTTGGCCAGTTCGCTCTCGATAAGCGTCGGAGCTCCGTAGCTGGTGCCCCGGGTCGCTGCCTGCTGCAGCGCCCTGACCACCCGGGGATGGGCGTGGCCCACCACCATGGGACCCCAGGAGCCCACATAATCGATGTATTCATTGCCATCGATATCGTAGATCCTGCTGCCCTCCGCCCTGGCGATGAAGGGCGGATCACAGTCGACACTGCGATAAGAACGCACCGGGCTGTTGACGCCTCCCGGCATGAGTGTTTTCGCTTCGGCAAAAGCCGCCGCGGATTTTTCCATATGCAGCATGATGGTTCCTCCCGTCAGTTATTCTCCTGCAGCCATTTCGCTGCATCGATGGCATGGTAGGTGATGATGATATCGGCACCCGCCCGCTTCATACTGGTAAGGGTTTCCAGCACAATGCGCTTTTCGTCGATCCAGCCGTTCTTCGCCGCGGCCTTGACCATGGCATACTCGCCGCTCACATTGTAGACGGCCACCGGATGATGGATGTGATCCCGTACCTGACGCACCACATCCAGATAAGCCAGCGCCGGCTTCACCATGATGATGTCTGCGCCCTCGGCCATATCCAGGTCTACTTCCTTCAGAGCCTCCCGCCCGTTGGCCGGATCCATCTGATAGGCCCGGCGGTCGCCGAACTGAGGCGCGGAATCCGCCGCATCCCGGAAGGGTCCATAGTAGCCCGAGGCGTATTTCACCGCATAGGACATGATGGATACGTTGATGAAGCCCGCGGCATCCAGTGCCTCCCGGATGGCGGCCACCCGGCCGTCCATCATATCGGAGGGCGCAATGATATCCGCGCCCGCCTGGGCCTGGCTCACGGCCACCTTCTGCAGCAGTTCCAGGGTAGCATCATTGTCCACATATTCACCGCAGAGCTTGCCGCAGTGGCCGTGGGAGGTGTACTGGCAAAGGCAGACATCCCCTACGATCACCAGCTCCGGAACCGCCGCCTTTATGGCCTTGATGGCCCGCTGCACCGGACTGGTCATATCCCAGGCGCTGGAGCCGATCTCATCCTTGTACTCCGGCAGGCCGAATACCTCTATGGAGGGAATTCCCAGCGCATAGATTTCCCTGGCCAGCTTTACCGCATTATCTACCGAAAGATGATAGCACTCCGGCATACTGGGGATTTCTTCCTTCACATTCTCCCCTGGTACCACAAAAACAGGATAGACAAAGTCCTTGGGGGAAAGGCTGTTTTCCCGTACCATGGCCCGCACGCCGGCGGATATACGCATGCGGCGGGGCCGCAATTTCTGATTGATCATATAAACATCTCCTAAAAATAAATCCTATGCCTGGCAGATGGCCCGGGTCAGGCCTTCGATGGTGTATTCTTCCGCAACCACATCCGGCTCAATGCCGTTTTTGCGGCAGGTCTCAGCCGTCACCGGCCCGATGCAGGCAGTGCGGGTATGTTTAAGCAGGGCCGTATCCTTGATGATTTTGAGGAAATTGGTTACGGTGGAGGAGCTGGTAAAGGTCACCCACTGGATCTCGCCAGCGGCAAGCTTTTTGCAGATGCCCTCCGTATCCTCGGCTGCGGCCACGGTTTCATAAACCGGTACCACGTCCACAACAGCCCCTTTTGCCCGCAGGCTGTCCGGCAGAACCTCCCGGGCTTCCTGGGCCCGGGGCAGCAGGATACGGGTTCCCTGGCCAACGCTGTCCGCCAGTGCCTCCACTACAGCCTCCGCCCGGTATTCCGCCGGAACCACATCCGCCGCCAGTCCGCATTCCCGCAGACTGGCCGCCGTAGCTGAGCCAATAGCCGCGATATGGCAGCTGCCCAGGGCCCGGGCATCCCGGCCCGCAGCAAAGAGCCGGGCAAAGAAGCGGCGTACACCGTTGGCACTGGTGAAGATGATCCAGTCATAGGAACTGAGCTCTGCGATGGCCGCATCGGCGGCTGCATAGGCATCCGATGGCTCCCGAAGAGCAATGGCCGGAACCTCGATACAGCAGGCGCCCAGTTCTTCCAGGGCATCGGTAAGCTTCGAAGCCTGTTCCCTGGCCCGGGTCACCACCACATTCTGGCCAAAAAGGGGATGGGTATCCAGCCGGTCGAACCAGGCCAGTTTCTCCCGCAGCTTCACTACCTCGCCCACAATGAAGATAGCCGGCGGTTTAATTTTCGCCTCAGCCACCTCTTTCGCCACATGCTCCAGGTCAGTCACCAGCACCCGCTGCTCCGGTTTCGTTCCCCAGCGGATCACCGCGGCCGGTGTATCCGCCGGCCGGCCGTTGGAAATGAGCTGTGACGTAATATAGGGCAGATTGGCCACTCCCATGAGGAATACCAGCGTATCCACCCCGGTAGCCAGTTTGTCCCAGCGCATATTGGAGGCCCCCTTCATGGGGTCTTCATGGCCGGTGATAACAGCAAAGGAAGTGGCCACTGCCCGATGGGTGACCGGAATGCCCGCGTAGGCTGGCACGGCAATCGCCGAGGTGATGCCCGGAACGATGTCAAAGGGCAGGCCATTTTTCTCCAGCAGCAGGGCTTCCTCGCCGCCCCGGCCGAATACGAAGGGATCGCCGCCCTTCAGGCGCACCACGCATTTCCCCTCTTTGGCCTTATCCACCAGCAGCTGGTTGATATCGGCCTGCTTCATGGTATGCCGGCTGGATGCCTTGCCCACGTAGATGTACTCAGCTTCGTCCGGCGCATAGCGCAGGATCCGATGATCCGCCAACCGGTCATAGACGACCACCTGGGCTTTTTTCAGGCAATCACAGGCCCTGACGCTGATGAGCCGGTAGTCTCCCGGCCCTGCTCCCACTAAATAAACCATACCTGCCATCTCATATCCTCCTAAAGCCGCTCAAGCGGCATAAATTCATTCTGTACGCTCCAAAAGAAGACCTATCTCATGGAGGATTGCCAGTCCTCCGGCAGCCAGCAGCCGATCCGCCAGGGAGCTTCCCAGCTGCCCGGCCTCTTCCCAGCTCCCCTGCACAGCATCCCGATAGAGCCGGGCGCCATCCACGGAGGCAATGACTGCTTCCACGGAAAGACGGCCCTGCTGCTCCGCGGCATAGACGCCCACCGGCACCTGGCAGCCGCCCTCGACCCGGGCCAGGAAGGCCCGCTCCGCCGCAGCGCAATGCACTGTGGCTTCATCCCGCAGAAAGCCCAGCAGGGAGAGGGTCTCATCATCCCCATCCCTGGCCTCGATGGCCAGGGCCCCCTGGCCCACCGCCGGCAGACACATGGAACGGGGCAGTACATCGGTGATGCGGTCGCCGAAGCCCAGCCGTTTCAGGCCGGCCACCGCCAGGATGATGCCGTCAAAATGCTCTGATTCCAGTTTGGCCAGCCGGGTATTCACATTGCCCCGCAGGTCCTCGATCTGCAGATCCGGCCGGGCATGGAGCAGCTGGGCCTTGCGGCGCAGGCTGGAGGTTCCCACCTTTGCTCCCTGGGGCAGCGCGGCAAACCGGCCGTATTTCGGGCTCACCAGCGCATCCCCGGGATCGAACCGTTCCGTGATGGCCGCCAAGGTGAGCCCGGCAGGAATCTCCACCGGCATGTCCTTCAGGCTGTGCACCGCGATATCGATGTTTCCCTCCAGCATATCCTGCTCCAGCTCCTTGGTGAAAAGCCCCTTGCCTCCGATCTTTGCCAGCGGCGCATTGAGGATCTTGTCCCCTTTGGTGGTCACCAGCTTTTTCTCCACCCGAAGTCCCGGGTACTGGCGGCGCAGGCTATCCGCCACATAGTCCGCCTGCCATAGCGCCAGCTTACTGCTGCGCGTACCGATAATGATTGTGTCTTTCTTCACTGGTTCCCGTCTCCCCTATCGTATCGAGTTTGAAAAGCCGCCGCATGGCATCGATGTAGAACTGCTCCTGGGCCGTGCCCGCCGCGCCGTTGATCTTCATCATGGGTTCCCGCAGCAGTTTGCGCACAATCATCTTGGACATGTGCTCCACCGCCCGGGCCTCCGCCTTGCTGAGATCCGGCAGCTTCGTCATGGCCCGCTTGACCTCCCGGCAGCGGATGCGCTCCGCCTTTTCCGAGAGCAGTGCCATAAGGGGCCGCAGGTAAAGATACTGGTACTTGTCCAGCAGGGACGCGGTTTCCTCCTGGACGATCTTTTCCGCCAGCTTGGCCTCCTGGCGGCGCTCCGCTACATGCTCATCCACGACCTCCTCCAGGNNGANACNNNGTTGTAGAGGGTCACCCCCTTGATAGCGGCCACATCCGGATCCACATCCCGGGGCACGGCGATATCGATGAAAACGATGGGCCGGCCCTTGCGCTTCGTCATGAGCTGCCGGGTCTCCCAGGTCTTCACCACATAGTGGGGCGCTCCGGTGGAGGTCACCACCACATCGATATCCACCGCCTGCCGGAAGGCCTGCTCGAAGGATACCGCCTCACCGCCAAAATAACCGGCCAGCACCTCGGCCTTTTCCTTATGGCGATTGGCCACATAGATTTTCTGCACGCCGCGGGCTACCAGGTGGCGGGCTGTAAGCTCCGCCATCTTTCCTGCCCCGAAGATCAGCACATTGGAATGGGAAAGATCCCCAAACATGCTGCGCACCAGTTCCACAGCCGCATAGCTCACCGATACCGCACTGAAGGCGATGCGGGTCTCCGTGCGCACCCGCTTCCCCGTGGCAATGGCCCGATGGAACAGCAGATTCAGTATGGTGCTGGTCGCCTCCGCATCCCGGGCCAGTGCATAGGCCTGCTTCACCTGGCTCAGGATCTGTCCCTCCCCGATCACCAGGGAATCCAGACTTGAAGCTACCCGGAACAGATGGTCAATGCATTTCTCATTTTCATAGGAATAGAGATATTCCTCGATATCCTCTTCATTGCCCGTGAGATCAAACAGGAACTGATGCATGGATGCCAGCCCCTCCGCCGCATCATCCACCACGGCGTAAAGCTCGCTGCGATTGCAGGTGGAAAGCACAGCCGCCTCGTTGAGCTCTTCATATTCATGCAGATGTCTGAGTCCCCGGCCAATATCCTCCCGGGCGATGGAAAACCGCTCCCGTACCGCCACCGGTGCCGTCTTATGATTGAGTCCCAAAACCATTAATTGCATTTCTAACCTCTGCCTCCGCCTCTTCCAGCTTACCCTGCTCCACCAGGGCCAAAATACCTTCATTCAATACCTGCTGCCAAAACTGTTCCCGCTCCCGGCTCGTTCCCGGGCGCTGCTGAAGCTCTGCCCGGAGCAGAGCCAGCCGCTGCAGCCATTCTCCATAGGCCTGGGTGAACCTGGCCTCCAGCTGCCGGCGAAGCAGCCGGGAAAAAGCCGGTGACCCGCCCCCGGTGGATACAGTGAGCTGCAGCGCCCCCCGTCGTATACTGGCCGGAACCTGGAAATCGCTGTCCCTTCCCGGAGCAGCCACATTCACCAGGATGCCCCGCTCATGGGCCTCTGCCGCGGCAGCTGTGTTGACGGACAAATCGTCCGTAGCACAAAATACCAGAAAAGCACCCGTCAGGCAGCCCGGAACATAGCCTGCAGACTGCCAGCTGAGCTTTTTCTCAGCCGCCAGCTGCCGCAGTTCCCCGCAGAGCTGCGGGGCAATGACCTCCACCCGGGCTCCTTCCTCCAACAGCGGAAGCACCTTGCGCAGCGCGACCCGGCCGCCGCCCACAACAACGCAGCGCCGGTCCGTGAGCTTCATATTCATTGCATACATTCCCACTGCCTCCTAAAAAAGGGTGAACAACTATCAAATACGAATTACATTCATTATTATATAACAGCCACGGTAAAAAAAAAAGACGCCCTCCCAGGGGGACGGCATCTTTTTTGCAGAAATACTATTCCAAGGTCATGATCTTGTGTTTGAGCACATAGATCAAAGCCTGGGTACGATCATTCACGTTGAGCTTGCGGAAAATATTCGTGAGATGGTTTTTAACTGTTTTTTCGCTCACGAACAGCGCCTGAGCGATATCCTGATTGCTGAAGCCCTTGGCTATACAGGAAAGTACATCCATCTCCCTGGCCGTAAGGCGTTCTGAGCGGCTTTCCCGCCACATCTCCCGCGCTTTCTCATTGAGATCCTCAGCCTCATTGAGCCCGCCAAAAAGGCGCTCAGCCAGCTTCGGATAAACAAATGCGTTGCCCTCGTTCACCACGTGGATGGCCTTGATGAGCATCGCCGGCTCTACATCCTTCAGCAGATAGCCCAATGCACCATTTTTCAACAATTCCAATACATAGTTATCGCTGTCATGGATGGTAAGCACAATGATTTTAGTTTTCGACTTGGCTGCCTGCAGCTGACGGGCTACCTCCAACCCACTGAGTCCTGGCATGTTGAGATCCAGCAGCAAAACATCCGGCTGCAGCACCAATGTGCGGGCCAGTGTCTCCTGTCCGTCCTCAGCTTCACCGACGACCTCAAGATCCTCTTCAAAATTCAGGACGCGTTTAATGCCCTGTCTCAGAAGTGCGTGGTCATCTGCGATCAAAATCTTAATTGCCATAGTTTCTTTCCCCCAATGTTTTCTTACTTCCATCTAATACACGTGCTGTCAAAAATATCATGACCTCAGAGTCTGAGCTGTTATTTCTTACACTGCGAAAAAACGCCCCTAGAACAGGCAAATCACCCAAAAAGGGGATTTTTGCCAGGCTGCGTGACTCCTCGCTGCCAATCAAGCCGCCGATCACCATGGTCTCGCCGTCCTTCAGGCGAACCGTAGTATCTGCCGACCGTTTCTGAAACCGATAGGCCTTGAGCTCATCCACATATAAGGGTGAACTCACCTCCGTATGGACCTTCGCTGTGATATAGCCGTCTGCATTCACACAGGGAGTATACCGCAGGATAATACCTGCCGGACGATAGTCTATAGAGGTGGTCGTCGTAGAATTCGTCGTGGATACTACTGGAACCGGCACCTCGCCGCCAATGTTTATGACGGCTTCCCGTCCCTGGATTGTTGTGATATTCGGCCGGGACAAAATCCTGGCCTGCCCATCAGCCACCATCGCATCAATGGCCGCCTCATAGTAAAACTCAAAGGGCCGTCCTTCGAGCCCCCGCCCAAAACGAATAACACCCGGAACCGAAGATCTGCCTTTCCACTGGCGCTGACCATCAGTTCCCGTACAAGCAGGCAGCCGGGACCACTCCCAGGAAACACCCAGCTTCTTCACCGCATCCTTCTGCAGTGCTATCACCTGTGCTTCCAGTGAAACCTGCTGTGCCGGCACATCCAGCTGACGAATGATGTCCTGGGCGGCCGCAGCCTGTTCCTCGGTTCCCCAAAGCAGCAAAGAATTCGTATCCCGATCGATAAACAACCGCTCTTCCGCTGAAGGCGAAAATTGCGGCTGATTTCTGAAATCTTCGGCTCTGTCAACCTGCTCATTTTCTGGCGTATTATGAGCACTTCTTTTTATATTCTTCATTTTTTTGACAATTCCTGCTTCATGCATAGATAAATTTACAGCCGACATGATAGTGTCCATATCAGCATAGTGAATAGGATATATATGTACCCGGGAAAATCCCTGTCCTAAAACCTGGGGACTCGATACCACCAGTACCTTGCCCGCCCGGGTCAGGGAAAATCCCCGGGCCAGCGCGATGAGGCGGATAGCCTCCTCCGGCGCCACCTCCTGCAGCTGCAGGCTCACCTGCCCCTGCACTGAATCATCCAGAACAAGATCTATATTTCCCAAACGGGCCGCTGACCGCAGCAGCTCCCGCACATCTCCATCTGCAGCCTGGAGGGAAAATGCCAGGCCCCGGGGCATCCATAGGAACATCAACAAACAAAAACCGATAAAGCAGCGTCTTTTCATTGAAATGACTCCTCCATCCTGTTCTTTGCTCTGCTGACTGCCGGCTCAATCCGCCAGCTTCAGCCGCTGGCGCCCTGCGCCGGTATCCACGATTGCCTGCCCCTGCTCCACCGCTTCCAGGCAGATATCGGCCTGCCGCTCACCCGGGGCCAGAGTGAACTGCCTTCCATTCCGGGAAAATACCGCCAGTGTCCCCTGCTCCGATGTCAGGATGCCCACCAGCCGCAGCGGTGCCTGAGGCAGCCGGGACTCAGGGGAATGACGAGGCTTCTCCGCAGCCGGGGGACCCGCTGCGGTCTGAGGCCTGCCGGCTGCACCTGCCGCCGGAGACATGCCCTTTTCTGCCTGATAGGGGTGCCAGACCGAAAAGGGATCCTGCAGCTTTTCCGTCTGCCGGGCCAGCTGCAGCCCCAGGATCTTTTTGCTTTCCGCTGGAGGCGGCGCCATGGCGGCCTCTCCCTCACCGGGCATTGCCGGTGCCTTCAGCCCGGGCCAAAGGCTCCAGAGCAACACCACTGCCAAAACCGCCAGGCACCAGGGACGTTTTCCCTCCAGCAGCCACTGTATCCATCGCTTTGCCATATTCCATCGCTTCCTTACAATTAGAAATATTGCGTGAATTGACCAGACACAGAAACAGCCCTGCCGGCCATTTCCCCGAAATGGCCATAAGCAGAGCTGCTGCAGCTTTATTTATTTTTTACTTCCTGGAGCTTCGGTCCCATGATACGCTTATAGGCCTCAACACCCGGCTGATTGAAGGCATCCACATCGGCCAGCTCGCCTTCGTAGGCAACAGACATAGCCAGCATATAGAGCAGCTCGCCTAAATGATAGGGGGTAAGCTCCGGCAGGCTGAACAGAGCGTTGAACCGCTGATTGGAAGCCAGTGCATCCGCATTGGACTGACGGGCAACCTCCAGAGCCTCGCTCATCTTCACGCCGGAAATATCCGACAGCTTCCTGGCATCCGGGAAAACATTGGGAATGGTGTAGTCCTTCGCCCATTTTTCAATGCGGATGAACTGCACGATCTTGTTGCGCTTGCCTTCCTGGTGCTGCTGGGTCTGGGCGTGCATATCCGTCGTCCCCACAGCCACGATCGGCGTGCGGCCGTAGCAGACCTCCTTGCCTTCGCGATCCACCTGCTTGCCCAGCGATTCAGCCAGCAGCTGGATATACCACTCGGATACGGATTTGAGATAATCCCCATAGGGCATCATGACTTCCATATCCCGGCCGTATTTCTCCGAAGCGATGAACTTCAATGCCGCGTTGAGCATAGCCGGATTCTGCCAGACATCATCCTGCTGGCAGGCCTGATCCATAGCCTTGGCACCGTCCAGGAAAGCCTGGATGTCAAAGCCGACACAGGCAGCCACCGTAAGCCCCACATCACAGAAAATGGAGAAGCGTCCGCCTACCCCGTCCGGTACGCTGTAGGCAGGCCACTGATTCTCCTGGGCCAGCTTCTTCAGCAGAGTGGGCTTTTCCTCATTGGGATCCGTTACCGCTACCACCTCGACCTCAATATCCGGATTCTTTTTCAGCTCAGCATAAATGACCATGAAGTTGGACATGGTATCCAGCGTGCCGCCGGATTTGGAAATGACCAGCAGCATCACCCGGTACTTGCGGCCCGCATGGGTCCTGGTGATCTGCGCCTGGCTCTCCAGATGCTCGATGAGATCTCCCGTACGCCGCGGATCGATGTTATTGCCGCTGAAATAAACCTTGGGGAAGCCGCCCCGCTCCGCCGTGGATTTTGAATTCCAGAACTCGCCGCAATGCACATCGAAAAGCACCTTATCACCCAGATAGGAGCCGCCGATACCCAGGGAAACCACTGCATCCACCCGATTCTTTACGGAATCCGTGAGCTCCTGCAGATGAGCCAGGGACTTGGGTGAATTCAGATGCCCCTCCTCCACATAGGGCAGCTGGGAAAAGAGCACCAGCTCCGGCGTGCCGTCCTTGGACAGATGGCCGCGGATCACGCCGGTCTCCCGCATGGTCTTCATGGCTGCGTGCGCCTTTTTGAGCTCCGGCTCGCAGGCCTTCAAATCCGCCGCGGTGACCTTGCCGTCACCAAACAGATTGTCATAATCGAATGTGAATCCAGATTTCAGTTTTAAACTCATAATAAAACTCCCCCTCATGAAATCATTTACGGCTTCTATTGTACCTTATTTTATCTTATTTTGCATCATTTTTATACAATTCTTCCTGTTTTTCCAGCAAAGGTCCAATGGAGTGCACCAGATAGGCCATGAAGCCATCCCGCAGTTCCGGGCGCTTCAGCGCATATTCCACAGTAGCCTCCAGGAAGCCTTCCTTGTCGCCGATGTCGTAACGGCGGCCATAGAAATTGTAGGCGTACACAGGCTGCATGCCCGCCAGCTCGCAGATGGCGTCCGTGAGCTGGATCTCATTGCCCCGGCCCGGCTTGGTATGCTCCAGGATATCGAAGATCTCCGGTTCCAGGATATAGCGTCCCAGCACAGCCAGCTGGGACGGCGCCTCCTCGGCTTCCGGCTTCTCGATGAGGTTCACGGCCTGCCAGACATTGGGCTTCACCGGCTTGGGGTCCACGATGCCATAGCTGGATACCCGCTCCCTCGGCACCTTCTGCACTCCCAGCACGCTGCCGCCCAAATCATCATACACATCGATGAGCTGCGCCAGGCAGGGCACCTTGGCATCCACCAGATCATCGCCCAGCAGCACCGCAAAGGGCTCATTGCCCACAAACTGGCGGGCGCAGAGCACTGCGTGCCCCAGTCCCCTGGCCTCCTTCTGACGGATGAAATGGATGGTGATATTGGAGATCTCTTCGATCATGCCCAAGAGGTCATATTTTCCCTGGGCCTTGAGCTGCATTTCCAGCTCCAGGGAGCGGTCGAAATGATCCTCGATGGAGCGCTTGTTGCGCCCGGTGATGATGAGGATCTCCTCAATACCTGAGGCAATGGCTTCCTCGATGATGAACTGGATAGCCGGCTTATCCACAATGGGCAGCATCTCCTTGGGCTGCGCCTTGGTGGCCGGCAAAAAGCGAGTTCCCAGCCCGGCGGCCGGGATGATCGCTTTTCTGATTTTCTGCATAGAATCCCTCCTGAAAAAAGCTGCTCCGGGATTTCATCTCCCCATTGGGGGCATCATCTCCAAAGAGCAGCCTTTTACTTAGCCTCTGATTTCCTTTAAGAGCTCTGCGGTCTTTTCCTCCAGCAGGGCTTTATCCTGACGGGTCTCCACGTTCAGACGGATCACCGGCTCGGTATTGGACATGCGCAGGTTGAAACGCCACTGCGGATACTCGATGCTCAGGCCGTCCACCTTGGTGACCGTTCCGGAAGGACCGTATTTCGCCTCGATTTTAGCGATGACCGCCTTGGCATCAGCCACCTTGCTGTTGATCTCACCACTGACCGGATACCGCTCCATGCGCTCCTGCATGAGAGCAGACAAGGGCTTGCCTGCCTCGGACAGCAGCTCCAGCACCAGCAGCCAGGGAATCATGCCGCTGTCGCAGAAGGAGAAGTCACGGAAATAATGATGGGCACTCATCTCGCCGCCATAGACCGCATTTTCCTTGCGCATGCGATCCTTGATGAAAGCATGGCCGCTCTTGCACATAACCGGCGTACCGCCCAGCTGCTCAGCGATCTCAATGGTATTCCAGACCAGCCGGGGATCATAGATGACCTTGCCGCCAGGGAATTTCTTCAAAAATGCCTGGGCCAGGAAGCCTACCATATAGTAGCCCTCGATGAAGCCGCCTTTTTCGTCGAAAAGGAAGCAGCGGTCAAAATCGCCATCCCAGGCAATGCCCACATCGGCGCCGGATTCCCGGACCACCTTGGCCGTAGCCTCCCGGTTCTCCTGCAGGATGGGGTTCGGCACCCCATTGGGGAAGTTCCCGTCCGGCTCGTTATAGACCTTGACCATCTTGAAGGGCAGATGCTTCTCCAGCTCGTTGATGATGGGTCCGGCTGCGCCATTACCCGTATTCACCACGATCTTCAGGGGCTTCAGACGGCTCAGATCCACATAGGTCAGCAGATGCTGGATGTAGTCCGGCAGGATATCCACCTGCTCCACCTTGCCGGCCACTGCCGCTGCCGGTGAAAAATCGCCGGCCATTACAGCCTCTTCAATATCCTTGAGCCCGGTATCGCTGCTGATGGGGCGGGATTCCTTGCGCACCAGCTTCATGCCGTTGTACTGCTTCGGATTGTGGCTGGCCGTGATCATGATGCCGCCGTCCAGCTTCAGATGTGCCGTGGCAAAATAAATCATTTCCGTACCGCACTGGCCGATATCCACCACATCGCAGCCGGCTTCGGTGAGGCCCTTGATCAGGGCATCCCGCAGGGAAGGTCCGGACAGACGGATATCATGGCCTACAGCTACCTTTTTTGCCTCGAACAGCCCTACGAAGGAACGGCCGATGCGATAGGCCAGCTCCTCGTTGACCTCCTCCGGATAAACTCCGCGGATGTCATAGGCTCCAAATCCCTTATTGCTTAATTCCATAAACAATCACCCCTATAGAAAATTTATTTTTCTCGGCTGGCCAGAATGGCGCACCGGACTATTGGCTTACAGGGTTTTATTTCGTGATACACCCTGTATTTTCCTCCAGAAAAGGAAAGAAAATTGAAAAAGCCCGCCATAATTCTATAAATTCACAGTGCCGACGTCCCGGCCGCCTCTTCTTCCCGTCCGCCGTGCAGAGAACGGCTGGTGATGTAATAAGCGATGGCCAGCGGCACACAGGATCCCAGCCATGCCAGCGGACTGGCCCAGCAGGCTCCCGTATAACCAAACCATTTCACCAGGAAGATGGCTGCCAGCGCACGCATGATGAGCTCCATGATGCCCGCGATGGTGGGCACCATGCTTTGGCCCAGCCCCTGCAGCGTATAGCGGTAGATGAAGAGCAGGGACAGGATGAAATAGCAGGCTCCATTGATGGTGAGGTAGGTCTGGCCGTATTGGATGACCTGTTCCTGCCCATCCCCCACAAAGAGATACATGATATAAGGACCGAAGAAAATATTGAACAGCCCCACCAGGATACTGAAGGACACGGACATGAGGATGCACTTGCGCACACCCTGCTTGATGCGTTCAAACTTCCGGGCGCCATAATTCTGCGCCGTATAGGCGGCCATAGCAATGCCGAAGGACATCATGGGCATCATGGCGATGGAGTCCACCTTCTGGGAAGCGGCAAAGGATGCCACCGCAATCGGCCCCAGGTTATTCAGCGCCACCTGCAGGATGACCGCACCGATGGCGATGATGGAGGCCTGAAAGGCCATGGGAATGCCGATACGCAGATGCTCGTAAAGGAACCGGCGGGAAAGCCGCCAGTCCCGGCGGCGGATATGCAGGGCCGGAACCCGTTTCACGATATAGATGGTGCAGAGCACCGCCCCGAAGAGTTGGGAAACCACCATCGCCCAGGCGGCTCCCGGTATGCCCCAGCCGAAAACCAGCAGAAAAAGCGGCTCCAGCAGAATGTTGAAACAGAGGGCCAGCGCCAGCAGGATGGTGGGCGTACGGCTGTCTCCCAGGGCCCGGATGAGATTGGTCCCCATCATGAAATACACCGTCACGCCGATGCCGGCATAAATGATGGTGATGAAGCTCACTGCCCCCTCCAATATCTCCGGCGGTGTCTCCATGAACACCAGCAGAAACCGGCTGCTCAGCATGCCCAGGATGGTGAGGACCACCGCCAGGATCACGGACAGCAGCGTACAGGCCGCCGCACTCTGATGCACCCCTTCCGTATCCTGGGCACCGAAGCGCTGCCCTGTATAAATGGACAGCCCGGAGGTCAGGCCGATGATGAAGCCGATCATCAGGAACATGAGGCTTCCGGTGCAGCCCACCGCAGCCAGGGCCTCCACCCCCAGGAACCGCCCCACCAGCAGCGTATCCACAAAGGAGTAGAGCTGCTGGAAGATATTGCCCGCGATGAGGGGCATGGTAAAAAGGAAAATCAGCCGCATCGGGCTGCCCTCTGTTAAGTTCTTTGTCATAAAAGCCTCCTGTCAGCCATTTGCTCACTCAAAATAACGGGTCACAAAGGTCCGCAGACGTTCCTGCAGTACCGTGGTATTCATAGCCAGAGCGCTGGCCTGGGGCATGAGCTTGTTATAGTGGAACACCGGATGGCGGTTCACCATATAATCCGTGGGAAAGGGCACTGCATCAATCCCCTCCTTGCTGAAATTCAGCATAGCCCGCTCCATATGGAAAGCGGAGGTCACCAGGATGGGATGGGAAAAGCCATGCTCCTCCATGATCTGCTGGGAAAACTGCGCATTCTGCCGGGTATTGACGCTTTGCGTCTCCACCAGGATATCCTGCTCCGGGACGCCAAGGCTCATGAGCACCCGCCGGGCGATCTTGGCCTCCGCGCCGCTGTCCGCATAGACCTGGCCGCCGGAAATAAGTATGGGAGCCCCCAGCTCCCGATGGAGCCGCAGCGCCGCCAGCAGGCGGCTGGAAGGACTGCTGCAGAGGCTGCCGATACCGTCCACATCCGGCGTATCCTGCATGGCTCCGCCCCCCAGCATCACGATCACATCCCCCTGGGGATGGGCCGGAGGCTCCCAGACCGATTCCAGCCGTCCCATGAGCTGCTCTGCAGCCAGCCCGGTGGAAAGCAGGTAGAGCACAGCGGCAATCCCCATAATGCAGGCGGCAATGCGCTGCTGCCGTCGCCGCCAGCTATAGCCGGCCAGCAGCACAAGCAGCACGATAAAGATTCCCGGCGGCAATACCAGGCTCGCCCCAAATTTCAGTAAATAAATCATTGTTTTCTCCTAACCTGATGGCACCAATGTAAAAAAAAGCGCAAATTCCTTTCCTCAAAAAAGGAATCCCCGCACTTATATCGAAATAAAAGGTATATCTATATCTTAACACAAATTGCCTTTTCCCGGAAATCCTTTCTGGAAAAAGGCCGGGAGAGGAAGATCATTTTATGGCAGTACTTACCAACAAAATCGTCCACGCAAAGAATAAAGCCAACGGCAAGGGTGAAATCCAGATTGAACATCTGCTGGGTGAAGCGCAGCTGGACGGCAAATGCGATATGTTCGCCAAGGTAACCATCGGACCAGGCTGCTCCATCGGCTACCATGAGCATCACGGCAATACCGAGACCTATCATATCCTGCAGGGAGAAGCCCTCTACAACGACAACGGCAAGGAAATGAAGCTTTCTGCCGGTGCCACCACCTACTGCCCCGACGGGGAAGGCCATGGCATCGAGAACTGCGCCGCCTCCGGCGACCTGGTCTTCATGGCCCTCATCATAAAAAAATGACACAGCGGTTCCACAGTCGCTGGCAAAAGGATCCTAATGGTTTTTCCAGCGGGATCTTTTTTTATGGATGACGAACAGAAAAGGAGGTATATCAGATGATGGACAGCAGCAGTAAAGATCACCTGTCCCCGGCGGAGGAAAACCAGCGGCGCTATGAGCTGGCCATGCGCAGCGCCCATCTCGCTGTATGGGAATACGACCCGGTCAACAGGCGGCTGTTTATCTCCCTGAAAGAAAACAGTTCGTTTCTCCGCCAGCGCTACGGCTTTTTCCAGGATCACACCATAGAAAACGTCCCCAGAGCCCTGCTGGACAGGGCCGTAGGCGAAGAGGACCGCCATAAGATCCTGAGGCTTTTTGAAGAGATTCACGCCGGGCAGGAATATGTCACTGCGGACATCTGGTTCCACCGGGCCGCAGACAACAAGCCCACCTGTGACCGGGTATCCTATTACGTCCTGCGGGATGCTGCAGGACATCCGCTGCGGGCCTATGGGGTAAGCATCGATGTAACCAAGGAGAAACAGGAACTGCTGAACTTCCATCATGGACTCCAATCCATTCTCACGGCCAATCCGGATGCCCTCTGCGTCTTCCAGCTGAATCTCACCACCAACCGCTGCTACGAGGGCCACGGCGCTTCCCCCTTCATTCTGGATGCCCTGCAGTCGGATACGGTGGATGGCCTTTTTGTCCATGCCCATCACCTTATACCAGATGAAGCGGAGCTGGCAAATTTCCTGGTGGTATTCAACCGGCAGCAACTGCTGGCAGCCTACCAGCGAGGGAAAAGGAACCTGCACCTGGACTACCGCCGCCAGGATGAAAAAGGAGGCCGCTTCTGGGTGCGTACCTTCATCAGCATGCTGGGCAACCCGGAAAACGGCCACATTGAGGGCGTGCTCTATTCCCTGGACATCACCCGGGAAATGCAGCGCAGCGAAATCTTCCAGCTCATCACCAACAGGGAATACTATCTTGTCGCTCTTTTGCACCCGGATACCCAGCAGGTAGAAATGATCCAGTCCAGCAGGGCCATGCCGCCAGAATACCTGCGGATCTTCCCCTCACAGCGTGCCCGTTGTTCCCTCACCGACCTGCGGACCAACGGCGCCCGGACCTGGGTGGCCGAGGAGGATCGGCAGAAATACCTGGAAGGCACTACCCTGGAAAAAATCTGTGCGGAGCTGGATCAGCACAGCTGCTACGAGATCACCGTACACGGCTATGACAAAGACGGCCGCAGCGTCTACCGTAAGCTGCAGCACTACTATCTGGACGAATACAAGGACAGCATCCTCATCATCAATTCCGACGTGACCGCCATTTATGCCCGACAGCAGAAAAAGATGGTCACCACCATCGGCAATCTGCCTTCGAATTCAGCTCTGTTCCGTATCCTGGATGAACATATGATAATCCCGGAGTCCTATTCCGATGAATTCTGCCGCATGGGCGGCTATACCCAGCAGGATGACCTGTTCCGTGACAATGCTTACGGCGGAATACACCCTGAGGATACAGCGACAGTGAAGCAGACTGTATTGGCCCACCTGAACGACGACCAGCCCTTCCATCTGGTCTATCGCATCATTACGAAGGCTAAAACCTACCTTTGGGTAAGCGTGAACTTCAATACCTTCAGTCTGGACGGCACCCGCTACCTCTATGGCGTCTACACGGATATCAGTGATCTGAAACAGCAGGAGCAGCTGCTGACAGAGCAGTACAATACGGCCCAGCAGCTGCTGGATGCCTTCTCAGAAAAATATCTGCTATCCGCCCGGGTAGATCTGACAGCAAACAGCGTAGAAAGAAGCAAGGGAGTCCAATCCGCCATTGTTCCGGCCCCGCCATGGCTGCTGGGGAAAATCTCTTATGATGACATCCTGCAGCAATTTCTGCAGCAGCTGCCTGATGACAGGGAGCGGGAGGAATTCAGCCGCATCGGTTCCCGCGCCGCCCTGCTCCAGGCCTATGCCCGCGGCACCCGTGACATGTCCCAGGAATGCAGATATCTGACCGCCGATGGTGAGATTCTCTGGATCCGCTGCTACATTACCCTGTCCCGGCGCCCCGACAGTGAAAATATCATCCTGTTCTTTGCCCTGCGGGACATCAATGAGGAAAAGCTGATAAAGGCAACCATGGATAAGGTGATCACCCAGCAATATGACTACCTCAGCTGCATCAGCGTGAAAACCCACCGCATTCTGCTTTTCTATTCCAACATACCCACCCTGAGCAACGATGTTGTCCGCCAGCGGGAAGACTACGACCGCATCATGCGGCGCTATAACAGACAATATGTGCTGCCCAATGATCTGGAAGCCTGCAATGGCTTCATGGACCTTGACAACGTCTGCCAGCAGCTCCGGCAGAAAAACCGATGTCTCCATGTATACACAGTCGATGAGGGACAGGGGCCCCGCACCAAGCAGGTGGAATTCTTCTACCTTGATTCCCGGCAGGAACTGCTGGCCCTGGCCCGGACTGACATCACAGAAATCCAGAAGGAACAAAAGGACCAGGAGCTGCGGCTGCGCCAGGCACTGGAATCCGCCCAAAAAGCGAATAACGCCAAATCCGATTTTCTTTCCCGCATGAGCCACGATATGCGTACTCCCTTGAACGGCATCATCGGCATGACCTATCTGGCCCAGGAGGCGGACAATCCGCCCCGCACCAGGAACTGCCTGGAAAATATCGATACCGCTTCCAAATTTCTGCTGGGTCTCATCAACGACATCCTGGATATGACCAAGGCGGAAAGCGATGAAACAGAACTCCATCCTGAGCCCTACAGCCCCAGTGAATTCAACGGCTATCTGGATGCAGTGATCCGCCCGCTCTGCCAGGAAAAAGACCAGTCCTTTTCCTTCTCCACCAACATGCCTGCCGGCTATATGCTGCTGTTGGACAAGCTCCGCTTCAATCAGATCGTGTTCAACCTGCTCTCCAACGCGGTGAAATACACCCACAGGGGCGGTACCATCACCTATGCCTCCCATATCAGTCCGCCGGACGAACAAAACCTGGCCTCCTGGGAAATCACTATCCAGGATAACGGCATCGGCATGAGCGCCGACTTCCAGAAAATCCTTTTTGAGCCCTTTACCCGGGAGCTCCGGCAAGAAACGGACTGCACCCAGGGAACGGGGCTGGGGCTGCCTATCGTCAAGCGCCTGGTGGCTCTCATGGGCGGCAGCATCAGCGTGGCAAGCCAGCTGGGCCGTGGTACAGCCTTTACAATCCGGCTGAACGTGCAGTGCATTCCCGCCCAGCCGGCAATCCTGCCGGCCAATGCAGCTCCTTCAACGGCCGCCAACCTGCAGGCACTAATCGGCAAGCATGTCTTGCTCTGCGAGGACCATCCCCTGAACCAGGAAATAGCCAGGACCCTTTTGGAAGAAAAAAATATGGCTGTAACCATCGCGGCTGACGGCGCCCAGGGAGTAGAAGCCTTCGATCACTCCCTTCCCGGCTTTTTTGACCTCATTCTCATGGATATCCGCATGCCGGTCATGAACGGCTATGAGGCTACCCGGCGGATCCGCGCCCTGCCCCGGCCGGACGCCCGCACCATCCCCATCATCGCCATGACGGCCGATGCTTTCGCCGATGATATCCAAAAATGCCGGGCCGCCGGCATGAATCGCCACATCCCCAAGCCCATCAATCCCCAGGCCCTGTTCGCCGCACTATCAGAAACCATAGCCTCACGGCAATGAAACAAAAAGGGACCGCTCCCCATGCTGAAAACTCAGCACAGGAGAACGGTCCCTTATTTTATTCCTCACAGAACCGCAGTACCGCACGGCAGATTCCCAGGGTATCCAATCCATATTTCTCCAGCAGGTTCCCCGCCGGGCCAGACTCGCCATAGCAGTCCTTCATGCCGATCCGCAGCACCCGGGTGGGGAGCCGTTCCGCTAAAAGCTCACATACTGCACTGCCCAGGCCCCCGATCACCGAATGCTCTTCAATGGTGACCACCCGGCCGGTTTCGCTGGCCGCCTGGAGCAACAGTTCCTCATCCAGCGGTTTTATGGTATGTATATTGATGACCCGGGCAGAAATCCCCTGCTGCGCCAGTTCCTCCGCAGCCCCCAGGGCCGGCGCGACGGTGAGCCCGGTGGCTGCCAGGGTAACATCCTGCCCATTCCGCAGGACGATACCGCGGCCGATTTCAAAGCAATAATCCGCCAACCGGTTCACCGCCGGCACCGCCAGCCGCCCCAAACGCAGATATACCGGTCCCTGATATTCATAGGCGGCCTGAACCGCAGCCCTGGTCTCCCGGTCATCCGCCGGACTCAGCACCACCATGCCGGGAATCAGCCGCATCAGGCCAATATCTTCATTGCATTGATGGGTTGCCCCATCCTCGCCTACTGAAATGCCCGCATGGGTAGCGGCGATCTTCACATTCAGCCGTGGATAACCGATGGAATTGCGGATCTGCTCAAAGGCCCGCCCAGCAGCAAACATGGCGAAGGAACTGGCAAAAGGCACCAGACCGGAAGCGGCCAGTCCTGCGGCCACTCCCATCATATTGCATTCGGCTATTCCGCAGTCTATATGCCGTTCAGGAAAAACCTTACGGAACAGGGCTGTCTTGGTAGCTGCTGCCAGATCTGCATCCAGTACTACCACATCCTCCCGAAGGCTTCCCAGCTCAGCCAGCGCCTGTCCATAGCTTTCCCGGGTGGCAATTTTTTCAGCCTCGCTCATAGGACCGTCCCCTTTCTGCTAATTCCGCCATTGCCCGGGCATATTCATCCTCATTGGGTGCAGATCCATGCCATTTCACCTGATTTTCCATAAAGGAGACGCCCTTGCCCTTGACCGTTTTCGCCAGGATCAACGTCGGCTGCCCCTTGTACTGACGGGCTTCCTCATAGGCCTGCAGAAGTTCCTCCAGGGAATTGCCGTCCACCGCGATCACATGGAAATGGAACGCCGCGAATTTTTCATCAATAGGGTATGGGGAATTCACTTCATCGATGGCCCCATCGATCTGCAGATTATTATTGTCCACCAGGACCACCAGATTGTCCAGCTGCCGAAAGCCGGCCAGCATGGCTGCTTCCCATACCTGGCCCTCCTGCAATTCACCATCGCCCAGCAGTGTATACACCCGATAATCCTTTTTCTGCAGCTTCCCGGCAATCGCCATGCCGACGGCTGCCGAAAAGCCCTGACCCAGGGAACCGGTGGACATGTCCACCCCGGGAATGTGCTTCATATCCGGATGACCTTGCAAATAAGATCCCAGCTTCCGCAAGTACTTCAAATCGCTGACCGGAAAATAGCCCCGTTTCGCCAGAGCAGCATAATAGCCCGGCGCGGTATGTCCCTTGGACAGGACGAACCGGTCACGATCCGGCATTCTCGGCTGGCCCGGATCAATCCGAAGCTCAGCAAAATACAGGCTGGTAAAAATCTCAGCCGCGGAAAGTGACCCGCCCGGATGACCGGACTGGGCTTCATATACTTCCAGCAGGATGCATTGACGGATCTCATTCGCTATTTTCTTCAATGCTGACAAATCCATTCTCTTCACTCCTGTTTTCAAGCCCCGGCCTTTCTCCGCTGCGCGTCATACTCTTTCAGCCGCCGGCACAGCGTCCCCACACCATCAAAGACAAAGCTGGCCTGCACGCCATATTTATCCAGGTCAGCTTCAGTAGACTCCCCGGACAGGACCAGAATAGAGGTGATTCCCGCATTCTGCCCCGTTTTTATATCCGTATATACCCGGTCGCCTACCATGGCCACCTCGCCTGGATCATGACTTTTCAGCTTCTGGAAAGCGCTCTGGATGATTTCCTTATTCGGCTTGCCAATCACATGGGGAAGCCGGCCCGTGGAGGCCTTGATCAGTTCGATCATAGCCCCTGCATCGGGGATATACCCATCCTCCACCGGACAGTTGAAGTCCGGATGAGTCGCGATGTATTCCACGCCCCGGCGGATAAACCGGCAGGCCTTTACCAGCTTTTCATAGGTCAGGGTCATATCAAAGCCCAGTACCACGAAATCCGGCTCATCCTCGGTGAGTATAAAGCCATTGAGCCAGAAATCCTTTTCCAGCTCCTTTGTCCCCAGCAGATAAACGCTGGCCCCGGGCTTTTTCATTTTTAAATAGGTTATGGTTGCATCCCCAGAGGTCAGTACATTATCCACTGTACAGGAAATCCCCAGCCGGCACATCTTTTTCTTATAATGCTCCCGGTCCTTGGAGGAGTTATTTGTCAAAAACAGAAATTCCCGACCGCTCGCCTTCAAATAATCAATGAACTCCTTTGCCCCCGGCAGCAGCTGCTCACCAAGATTGATTGTCCCATCCATATCCAAAAGAAAGCTTCGGATCTCACCTACTTCTTTCATTTACGCTCCCCCTCAAGCCTCTGTTTCCAGCTCCCTGCCGATTTTTTCCGCAAAGCTCTCCAGCAGCCCCAGATCATCCAGCAGGCCTAAAACCGTATAGCGGTTCCTCACTTCCTTGGCCATCCGGATAGCATCCACGGCCATCTGGCAGTCAATTCCCACAGCCTGCGGCTTGTCGGGTGCCTGGGCACTGCGCAGAATCTCCTTTATGCGGCTGGAAGGAGCAACCTCTCCGGCCACAGCCTGGATTTCCGACCAATGGGCTTCGATTGCTGCAATGCGCCGCAGCTTGTCCTCCAGGGAATTGCGCTGATCCTGACGGCTCAGTGCCAAAATCTCCCCAGCGCACTGGCAGTAGTATTTTTCCACCCTGGCCGTCCAGTGCTTCTCATCAAAGGCCCCGGCCTTTTCCCGAGCGGCCGCAAAGTCCACCTCGGACGCTGCCAGCAGCTCATACAGCCGTGTCGTGATGGTGGTACCGATGCCCACCTTCGTCCCATGGTAAACAGCCTTGCGATGCTGAAAAAGAAACTGCATCTCCCAATAATGGGACAGGTGATGCTCCGATCCAGAGGCTGGCCGGGATATACCCACAAAGCTCATGGCTATTCCCGTGAGGATCAGCCCTTCCATAAGGTTCCTTACTGCCTCAGGATCCCGTTCCTTGATTTTATCTATATTGTCCATGCAGGTCTTAATCGACTTTTTAACCATGGCAACGGTCACATCACAATAAAACTCTCCATTGATGATTTTGCTGAGCTGCCAGTCGGCCAAGGCCGAATATTTGCCGATGATATCGCTCCAGCCGGCAATGATCAGCGGCATGGGTGCCTGGCTCAGGATATCCGTATCGCCAATGACAGCCTTAGGGCAGGTGACATTGTAAGATGTTTTAAGATCACCTACGATCAGAGCAGCTCCTTTAGAGGCAAAACCATCCATAGAGGGCGCTGTCGCTACGATGACCGCATCGATTCCCAGCCGGAAGCTCACAAATTTGCCCAAATCATTGAGCACCCCTGTTCCCACGCTCAGAATCACGTCCACATCCGGATCCGCCTGGATGAAGATCTTGCCCGCGGCAGCTTCATCAGGAACCAGATCATCCGGCTGTTCCTCAAATACGCATTTCTTATAAGAAAAGCTTTCCTTTTCCAGCACCTCGGCCACCAGTCGGCCGCAGGCCTGCCAGGTATTGGCATCGGCTACCAGCAGAGCCTTGGTATATCCCAGCTCGCGCAGTACCTGAGCCGTCTTTTGGACGGCCCCCGGCTCCACCACAATCTTCTTCATGGGAATGGAATGCGGTTTCCCGCATTCACACTCCAAAGTACCATTGATATAATCTGTAATCTTCAAACCATCTATATTTTCCAGTGTCAGCTTCATCCAAACCGTTCCTTTCTGCTGTTAAAAAATCCCCAATATGCCGGTGATGGCACCGATAGCGATCAAAACCCCCATCAGCTTGATAGGAGATACACCCGCCTTGACCATTTTCAGAATGATCAGCGTCAATACCAGCGGAATCAGACCCGGCATAAGCTTGTCCAAAAGTTCATGCTGGAAATTGAAAGGCGTGCCGCCTAAATCCAGATTCACTGCCAGCTGCAGCGGAATAAACCGCCCCACCAGACCGCCCATGACCAGTGTACCAAGTACGGAAGCCCCTTCGATGACACGGTTGATCTTACCGCCGGACATGATCTGTTCTACAGCGATGCGGCCGTATTTATAGCCATTCATCCACAGCGTAAAGGAAATCGTAGTCATGATGAGGAACTGCGCCAGAACAAAAAGTACCGGGCCAGCCATATTGTTATTGTTCGTGATGCCGATGCAGATGGCCAGCATGATAGGCGTGATTACGCCCTGGGTCAGGGTATCGCCGATACCGGCAATGGGGCCCATCAGGCCGGTCTTTATGCCATTGAAGGCCGCATCGCTGATGGGCTTGCCATTAGCACGTTCCTCCTCCATAGCCACTGTTACGCCATGGATGACCGAGCCGCAGATGGGCTCCGTATTGAAGAAGGACAGATGACGCTTGACACCTTCCTTTTGCTCCTCCGGCGTTTTATACAGCTTTTTGATGATTGGCAGCATAGCATGAGCAAAGGCCGTTGCCTGCAGCCGCTCGTAGTTATAGTTAGACTGTGCGAACATAAACCAGTTGAACCACGATTTTACAACGTCTTTTTTCAGTAAGCTTCTTGTTTCCATAGTTCTCCCTCTACTTTCTAAGCTTCTTTGCTTGCACTATTGCGTAAAGAACTGATGGTCAATGCGATGACCACGCCGATGATGGAAATGATGACAATATCCATCTGGAAATGCACCGAAAGGATGATGCCCAGTACGAAGAACGGCATCGTAAAAGAATTGCCGATAAGCTTCAGGTTCATTGCAATGCCAAGAGCCGGAAGCATAGCGCCGATGACATTGAACACATGGAGGACATTATCCGTCAAAAGGCTCAGCATGCCATTTACAGCATTTGGCCCATAATAAACAACCAGGGTGGCAGGAATAAAGCTTACCAGGAACAGGAGGATCTGCGGCGGCACTACATTGATAAAGGGAAGCATACCCAGATTTCCCTTTTCCACTTCCTTATCTGCCCAATGGACAAAGAAGGAATTCACCGTCATTTTTGTGATCCATAATACGGTAGCGATGGTTCCCAGGGGAACAGAAATAGCCATTGCCGTGCTCACATCGAGATTGGAGATAATAGCTAAGGCTGTACCGGCATAACCGGCGAAGGATGGATCGCCCATCTGGGCACCACCCGCCGAAATGAAGCCTAAGTAAATGACATTGATACCGGCACCGATCAGTGCGCCCTCCATGGGATGCCCCAGGATGATGCCTGTAATGAATCCGGCCAGCAGGGGACGATTCAGGGTGAAGAAACCGACATAAGTACACCAGGGACTCCAGGACAGGTAATAAAAGAATCCGATCAACGCCGCTTGAAACAATGTAACTTCCACAATGATCCCTCCTATTTACGCATTAAAATAATTTTTCGATATCCGTAGCGGATGCATCCGGTACGATCTGTACAAAAACATGGACTCCCTGATCAATCAACCGCTTGAAACAGTCCTTTTCCTCCGGAGATATGGAAATATTCCGGTACAGCTGCTTTCTTCCCTGGATGGCTCCCATGCCTCCCAGGTTCAATTCTTTGATCTGCACACCATTGGCAACAAGCTTTTCCACGGTTACCGGCGTCTTCACCAATACGATGACCCGCTCATCGCTTTCTTCATTCTTCAGTATGTCACTGGCATCAGCCGCTGTATGGATGCCGATCTTGATGGTGTTCGGTGCAGCCATGGTCAGGATCTTCACCATGAAATCATCCACAGCAACCTCATCGTCCACCACGATAATCCGCGTGGCCTTCGTGATCTTGGCCCAGGCGGTTACCACCTGCCCATGGATCAGACGGTCATCGATCCGCGTCAATACGATATTCAACATAATACATCATTCCTCTCTTTCTCAGACTTTTTCCAGCTCCTGGAAAAGTTCTTTGACCGATTCCCGGCCGATTTTCATGCAATCCAGCGCAAGCTCGTCCAAAGAAAATCCATCCCGCATAGTCAATGCTTCCAACAGCATCGGAAAACTCAACCCGGTAATACAGCGAAATTTTGCCTTTGTATTCTGACTGGCCATAGCTGCAGCATTATATGGACTTGCACCAAATAAATCCACAAAAACCAATACTCCATCCTTTTCCCTGCCCAATGTATCAATTGCTTGAGCCACCCGGTCAGAGAATGCCATGATATCATCCCCGCGATGCAGGCCAACTGATACTGCACCCTCAAGATCTCCTACAATCAATTCGGCGCTTTTCAGCATGGCCTTCCCAAAATCCTCATGTGTCAGCAGTAAGATACCAATCATCTCTTTCACCCCCTTTGCATCGGTTTTGTTGTACACCTATCTATTATGCAAGCCGCGTGCCAATACACATTCTTCATGTGTATCAGTTTCAGCCGATGCACGGAAACTGCCGGGCAGCAGTCAATTGTTTTTTATTATTTTTTCGGTATTTTTTATTTTTTTCTTTTATTCAGTTCTTGAAAAATGTGTATCAAAAATATTTCCTGATCTGTATCACAATAAATCCCGATCTGTATCACGCAAGTGAATCGACTCTGCAGCAAAAAAATACCGGGCCTGCCCTTAAGGCAAACCCGGCGTTTCCAATATTCCTCTGTTACGCTATAGCAGCACATGCAGCATTTCAACGATATAAGCCATCTCAGTATCAGCTATTCTGGTGCCGAAAACTTCCTCCACCCTTTCAAATTCCCGGCGCACCAGCGCCGATAATTCCGGTTCAGCCTGCAGCATCTGCCGAAAATTACGATAAGGGAGCGGCTCATTCCGAATGCTCCTTTCAATCATGCAGGAGCAATGCAGCAGGAATTTCAGCCGAACCACATCGTCGATTGTCACCCCCCGATGCTCAGCCAACTTATTCAGCACCTCATCCAGCACCCGGCAGACCTTCTTCACGTTCAAAAAAGTCAGCACATCCTCCATCATGGCAATAATCCGCTCGGAATATGGTCTGCCACTTCGCAGAACACTTTTATCCGACGACTGGGCGGCCAGCTCCGTTTCTTCCTTTACTCTGACCCGACCGCCGATGAAGCTGCTCATGGTGAGCACGCTCTGCTCGATTTCGTCCAGGCTGATATCCGGAATCATCGCCTTGCGGGCCGCCTCTATGACCATAGGAGTACTGACCATCTGGATGGATTTCGTCGGAATACCTGTATGCTTCGTTATGATTTCCGAAAAAGTGGCCAGTGACCCCATATCCACCAGCAGCATCACCCCATTCCCCCGATCGATGCGCTTCACCATTTCCATGGCCTTGCTCAGCGTGTCGGACACCTTTGCTTCCATGGGCATATCCAATGCGTGCAGGCAATCACAATCCAGCAGTGCTTCAGCTACCCGGACCATATTCGAAGCTGTCGAGGTTCCGTGGGAAATCACCAGCACCTGGGCCTTGGCTTCCTTTTTCAGGCTCATGGAATAAATGAACATGGCCATAAAAGCATTTTCATCCTCCGCTACCTGTATACCCAGGCAGGTTTCCACTTTTTGCCGGATACGGGCCGCAGCACCATACTCCAGCGGGTGTTCCCGACGCACCTTGGGAATATTGGGATAGACGCTCACCTCTCCCTGGCGGAGCCGCTCCACCATGGTCTCGATATGCAGTGCCAGACCGTATATTATACGGGGATCCAGCGGGATATGCAGCTCCTCATGGGATGCTTCCAGCTCATCCTCGATAATGCTGACAATTTCCGGGGTAACGATTTTGGCCAGGATTTCCTTGTCCAGCTGTATTTTATTCTTTGCCTTAGGAAGGCCCTTATCCATCTGCTGCTGATATTGCTTCCTGATATACTCCTTGATTTCCGGCACTGTCATCCCTTTATGATACAGCTCCTGCACCTGATCCAGCAGCAATTCATAGAAATTGTCCCTGGTCTGATACTCATCGTACATCAGAAGCTCCTGCGCCTGCTCACTGCCGCTGTCCGGCACCGCCTTGAAGGTAATTGTATCGAAGCCATTCAGGTTGAAATCCCGCATGACCTCCTGCCGCTTCTCGTCCAGCCGAAAAAAACCGTCCTTGATCTTTTGTGACAGCTGAGAAAGCTTTATATGAACACCGCCGGACAAATCCTTTACATACTCCACAAAGGCATTGGCACAGATCAGCTGTATATCATTGCGCAGCTGCCCTATATTCCCGGGACAGCGATACAGCAGCAATACCTTGAGCACCTCCTTGTCCACCACCAGCGGCGCCTTTATTTTTCCAGACTCATCCTGAAAAAACTGCCTGATGAGCTTCATACGCCCCTTGAGGGACCGGTCATCCAGCCCCGGCAGGTTGATGACCAGAGGAATCCGCCGCAGGAAGGTTCCCAAAATTGCCGAAGACGGATCCTCCGTCGTCGCTGCGACAATCAGCACATTGGCACTCCGCACGCACTCCGCTTCCCCCAGCCGCCGATAGGTTCCCCTGTCGATGAGAGAAAACAGCATTTCCTGCCCCTCCGGCGGCAGCCGATGGATTTCATCCAGGAACAGGATACCTCCATCAGCCTGGTCAATGAGTCCCCGTTTTTCCCGGTCCGCCCCAGTATAAGCCCCTTTCGCATGGCCAAACAGATGGGATATGAGCAGCTGAGCGTTCTCCGCATAGTCCGCACAATTAAAAATGACATAGGCCGCGTCCTCCGGCAGCTTACCTGCCTCAATGGCATAGTGATACATCATGCTGGCAAAGGTTGTCTTCCCGCTGCCGGTGGGACCGATGATCAGGGTGTGCAGCCCATTGGGCGGATATAATATGGCTGCCTTCGCCTGCTTGATCTGGGTGGGAAGGTCCTCCTCCCCACCAATCAGCCGGGAAAATATATCCTTTTCCACCGGCTGTCCGGTATAGGCAGTGGAATACGTGCCTGGAGCATCTGGCTCCTTAAGCTTCCCCAAAGGCTCCGGTGACCCCAGCAACTCCTGCTGCAGATTAAAAAAATCTGCATAAGAATCCCGTTTCAGGCTTTGGCCATAAAAATCCTGCAGCGCCTGTACGGACAAATACAGGACGGGTTTCCCGGTGATCTTCACCGCCCGCTGCTCGTGCAGCAGGCTGTTCAGCTCCTTGCTCACATTTGTCCGCAGCAGTCCAAGCTGATCGGCTATATGGCTTGTGGAAAAACCAACCTTCTCTTCCTCCAGGTGCCCGGCCTCTACCGCAGACCGGGTAAGTCGAAGCAGCTCTTGTTCCACACGATTTTTTCTGTCCAGTTTCAATATTCCCCTGCACCTCCTGCAATTCTCTACTTGGAAATTTTCGCTGTCCGGCAGGGAAATTCCTTCTGCACAAATTTTACAGCGCTGATAAAAAAAGATGAGGCACTGAATCAGTGTCTCATCTGTGTATGACATTCATTTGATTTTATCTTCCCGAAAATGCTCGTAAGTCCGGCGCAGGCCTTCCTCCAGAGGAACCACCGGCTTCCAGTTCAAGCCGCGTTTGGCCCGGGCATTGGAAAGCATGGATTTGTAGATATCGCCAGGACGTTCCGGACCGTACTTGGGAATGATGCGGCGGCCGGCAATGTTGCTCAGTATATTGACCAGCTCCCGCAGACTCGTCTCTGTCTGGGTACTCAGATTATAGGCCGCATTGACCTGCTCCGTGCACAGGGCTGCATAGATTCCTGAGGCTATATCCCCAGCGTAGACAAAATCCCGTGTCTGCTCACCATCGCCGAAAATGGTGATATCCTGCTCTTTGGCAATGCGTTTGGCAAAGATGCTGATGACCCCGCCCTCGCCGCCATCTCCCTGGCGCTCGCCGTATACGTTGGCAAAGCGCAGCACCACGTAATCCAGGTCATAGATGCGATGATACAGCTCCAGATAATTCTCCACGGTGACCTTGCTCAGGCCGTAAAAGGAAAGGGGCGCCAGTTCCTTGGATTCCCGTACCGGAAGCTCAGACTCCAGCACATCGCCGTAGCTGGCCGCTGTCGAAGCAAATATCACCCGTTGGACACTATTCCTGCGGGCTGCCTCCAGCACCTTCACCGTTCCCATGATATTCTGTTCCGCATCCAGCAGCGGATCCTTGATAGAGGTATCCACCATGGTCTGTCCCGCCAAATGGACAATGGCGTCAAAACCGCCCAGAGCCACCACACTGTCCAGCGCGTCGCTGGCCACATCCATCTCAATGAACTCCGCATTCTCCGGCAGATTTTCCCGCAGGCCCGTACTCAGGTTGTCCAATGCCGTAACCTCTACGCCCTCCGCCATCAGCCGACGCACGAGATGAGAACCAATAAACCCTGCACCGCCTGTAACTAAAACCTTCATGACATCCATCGCCCTCTCTAGCCGCCAGAACTCTGACAGCAGTAATTATCCCTATGATACCTATGATTCAAATAAATGTCAACACCACTCTATTCTGAACGCATACCCGCCAGTTCCTGCAGATAGCGCCCCAGCGCATCCTGCCAGGAGGGCAGCCGGGAAAAACCCGCCCGCTCCAGGCAAGCCTTGCTCATACGGGAATTCTTCGGCCGCACCGCCCTGGTGGGATAGGCGGATGAATCCACTGAAACCACCTGGACCGTCCGGCCGCTCTGGCGGAAGATTTCCCGGGCAAATTCCGCCCAGGAGCAGCAGCCTTCATTGGTAGCATGATAGACCCCATAGGCTTCGCTGGCTGCCATATCCGCCAGCAGCACTGCCAGATCAGCGGTATAGGCAGGCGAGCCCACCTGGTCATCCACCACCGTCAGCCGGTCGTGATTTTCCGCCAGCTGCAGCATGGTCCGGATGAAATTTTTTCCATGGATGCCAAAAACCCAGGAAATCCGCACAATGAAGTACCGGTCCAGCGCCGCCTGCACCATCTGCTCCCCAGCCAGCTTGCTGGCTCCATAGACATTCTGCGGATCCTTGGGCGCATCCGGTTCATAAAATTCCGTACCCGTTCCAGGGAATACATAATCCGTACTGATATAGATCATTTTGGCACCGATGTCCCGGCAGATTTGGGCCATCTCTCCAGTGGCCGTACCATTGACCTGCCGGCAGAGCTCCGGCTCATCCTCGGCCCGGTCTACCGCAGTATAGGCTGCACAGTGGATCACCACATCCGGTCCATAGCCGGTCACCCAGTCCCGCATAGCCTGACTGTCCGTCAGGGAAAAATCCTGCCGCCCAACACCGCGGCATTCCACCCCGCGCCGTTCCAGTTCCCGCACCACGTCATATCCCAGCTGCCCCGTCACGCCTGTCACTAATACCTTCATACCCATCCTCCATTTCTAAATTCCACTGGATTTAATTATAACGCCATAATTCAAGGTTTTCCATAGGAAAACCTACCGTTTAACGTTTCAACACGATGCCTTTCCGTGTTATAACGCCATTGTTCAAGATTTCGCAAAGCGAAATCATTCCTATTAGCGTTTCAACACGCTGTCCTTTCGTGTTATAACGCCATTGTTCAGGGTTTTCCACAGGAATGTCCGCTGAACAGGCAAAAAAAGACCGGAAAAGCTTCCGGCCGAGTCCCTTTCTTGTCATTTATTTCCTGTATATATTCTGCACTGTCCCTTGCCGGTGCGTTTTGCCTCATACAAGGCCATATCACTCTGATGGATCAAAGAATCCAGGGATGCACTGGGCTCATCCGTTGCAGCCAATCCCGCGCTCATGGACAGACCATCAAATTTTGTCCGTTCATCAAAGACACGCCGCAGCCGCATCTGCACCAGTTCCACCTTTTTCATGATACTTTCCATGGAATAGCTGCCGATAAAGGCCACTAAAAACTCATCTCCACCCACGCGGGCTACCAGCGCATGCGGAAAGTTCCTGCGCAGCAGGCGTCCCACAGTAATCAAGGCCTCATCCCCTGCCTGATGCCCGCAGCGATCATTGAGTTCCTTGAAGCAGTCCAGATCACAATAGAGAACAGTGAGCCGTTTCTTTCCCCGATGGCGTCCCAGATAAGAATAGAAATACCGACGGTTCGCCAATCCGGTGAGATCATCGGTACGGGCCATATCCAATATCTGCTTCTGGTATTTATGCTCCTGGGTCACATCGTGGGCCACCCCTACCGTTCCCATAACACTGCCATCCTCAGCAAAAATCGGCGCTTTATAGGTCAGCAAATCCCGCAGGTTTTTGCCGCTTAAGACCTTTTCATCGAACTGGCAGACTTTCTTTTTCCGCAATACCGTTTCTTCCGTATCCAAGCAGACATATTCTCCCTGCTCATACTGTTCCTTGGTGAGACCCCAGACATAATAATGGCCCCGCCCCTGGATATCCTCCCGGGGTTTTCCTACCAATTTACAGAACGCATCATTAACCTTGAGATGAGCGCCTCGCACATCCTTATACCAGATGAGATCCGGCACCATATTGATGGTGGTATCCAGATAATTCCGGCAGAGCCAATGCTCCTTTTCCTCCTTGACCTGCTGCTGCAGGCGCTGTACATAGAACTGCAGCAATGCAGGCACCAAGGGCTTGACCCAAATGTCCTGCAGACAGTCCAAAACCTCTGCTGCCACCTTTGCGGGCGCCAGCGTGCACAAAATGCACCGAGTCCCCGCGGCTGACAACTTCTTCAACGTTCTCAACGACATTGAAAACGTTTCATCGAAAATACAAATATTCAAATTTTCACGGTTCAAATCTGCCGCACCTTTAAGAATAACATAATGGTGGTGAAACTTTTCCAAAGGAGCCACCTTGGTCAAAACATCCCTGACCTCCGGCAGCAGACCACCCAACCCGATACTTAAATCACAATGGTACATGCAATCCCTCCAATTCATAGGTAAAAGCACCTATAAACTCACCAGAAGAAGCCAACTTTTTATATTATACTCCAGCCCCCTCAAAAAGTCCACGCAGGAAAAGTGCCTGTCCTTAAAGAACAGGCATCTGTAACACTATTTTGGTTCCCTGGCCCAATGAGCTATCCACCAAAATACCTATATCATGGCGATCCGCAATCCAACGGGCAATAGAAAGGCCCAAGCCGGTACCGCCAGCACTGCTTCCCGTCTTTGTCCGGGAGCTGTCCACCCGGTAAAACCGCTCGAACACCTTCTGCTGATGCTCCGGTGCGATACCAATGCCATCATCAGCTAGTTCCAGCCGGACAGCGTCCTCCTGCCGCACCGAGGATATCCGTATGTGTCCGCCTTCCGGCGTATACTTCATACTGTTTTCCAGGAAGATACGCAGCATCTGCTTGATGGTCACCTGGTCCGCATAGATTTCCGCAGCATCGTTCTGCAGCAGCATCACCTCATGATTTTTATCCACCATCTGCGCCTTGCGGACCACATCGCTGACCAGTTCCTCCAGCTTCAGCCGCTCCTTGTGCAGCACCTGCCGCTTCTGGTCCGCCCGGGCCAGGAACAGCAGCTTTTCAATGAGTTCCTGCATGTCAGCGGCCTCGGACCGGATAGCGGCGATGCCTTCATCCAGCGCCGCTTTATCCTCCCGTCCCCAGCGGCTCAGCATATCCGAATAGCCCCGGATCACCGTGACCGGCGTGCGCAGTTCATGAGAAGCATCCGACACAAAGCGGCGCTGCTGCTCAAAACCGGACTGGATACGGTCCAACATGTGATTGAAGGTATCCGCCAGTTCACTGAGTTCATCCCGGGCCGGACTTACCTCAATGCGGCGGTCCAGATCCGTGATCTCAATTTCCCGGGCTGCCTGGGTCAGCGTCCGGATAGGACGCAGGATGCGGCGGCTGATGAAGTACCCCGCCAGCAAAGCCACCAGCAGCCCGATCAGATTAGTAACAATCAGGCTGCGCTCCAGCATAGACAGGAAATTATTCTCTGCCGTAATGGTCTTCAGAAAGTGCATTTCACAATTCTTTCCGTTATAGATGATTGGCACCTTCTCATAATAGAGCCGAAGGTTGCGCAGGTTCACCACCTGAAGCCCGGGATGAGCCCAGAGAGGAGGGTTGGCCTCCACATGGCGCTGGACTTCCCGCAGCGGAGGAAAATGCGCCGCATTGTCATAGAGAACCCGTCCAGAGTCATCAATCACCCGCAGAATCACCCCCGGCATCAGCACATCATCGCAAAAGGCCTCCGAATCAAAGGTATTCCCCCTTTCCAAACAGGAAAGCGTCTGACGGGTGCTGATCTCCATCTCTATACCAGCCTGATGATAGAGCACGAAATAAAGCCCGGCCACGGTCATGCAGCTGGTGAACAGCAATATGCTGCAAAGGATTGCCGCATAGATCAGCGTGAGCTTGGTGGAGATGCGCAGATTGCGCAGCCGGGAAATCATCCGCAGCAGGCGCCGCTTAATCCTTAATGACATAGCCTACGCCCCGCATGGTATAGATGTATTTTTCCTGGAACCGGTCATCCAGTTTGGCCCGCAGGTAGCGGATATAAACATCCACCACATTGGTATCCCCCACGTAGTCATAGCCCCAGACCTGCTGCAGGATCTGATCCCGGGTGAGCACGGTGCGCTTGTTGCGCAGCAGGTATTCCAACAGGGAATACTCCTTTTTGGTGAGCTCTACAGACTCCTCTCCCACCAGCACCTCGTAGCGGCTGGGATAGAGCCGCAGATTCTTCACCATGAGCACCTCACCGGCCGGCTCTTCCTTGGCCGGCGCATGCTTGCGCAGCGCTGCCCTGATACGGGCCAGCAGTTCCTGGATAGCAAAAGGCTTGGTGAGATAGTCATCGGCCCCCAGATCCAGCCCGCTCACCTTGTCCTCAATCTCATCCTTGGCCGTCAGCATGATGATGGGAACATCCGACAGCTCCCGCACCCGGCGGCATATGGTGAGCCCATCCATTTCCGGCAGCATCACGTCCAGCAGTACCAGTGCATAATCCCCCTGGACAATGCGCTCAAAGGCCCGCCGCCCATTATCCTCGCTCTCGGCCGCAAAGCCCTCATGCTCCAGTTCCATCTGCAGATAACGGGCAATACGATGCTCATCCTCCACAATAAATATCTTCAATGGCTCAGCCATAGAAATCCCTCCTTTCCTCTTACTATATAACGCAAATCAGGGAATATAAATAGTCTCCGGCCATTTTTAATGGAATTCTAAGGAAGCTTATGCTCTGCTTTCTGCAAAAAACGCTGGCGCTGTACCAGAAATCGCTCATGGTGTCCGTGGCCGATCTCTCCCTTTTCATCAAAGGCCCGAAGCTCGTAGGCAATGCTCCGGCCATCCACAGAGAGTATCCTCGCCTCGGCCCGCACCGCCAGTCCGCAGGGCGTGGCCGAGGTATGGGACAACTCCAGCCGGGTTCCCACGCTGGTCCACTCGGCAGGCAGCAGCTCCTCGGTGAGCTCAGCTGCCGCCTGCTCCATAAGCGCTGCCATAGCCGGCGTGGCATATACCGGCAGACTGCCGCTCCCCAGCGCCAGCGCCGTATTTTTCTCATCACAGCGGCTGGACGCGGAATGGGTCAGCCCCGGCTTGATTTTCGCGGAAAAATCCATTTCAGACAACCTCCTTAATTGCGCTTCTGCAAAAACATTTCTTTGAACATGGACAGCAGATGACGGCTGCTGCTGGAGAGGGTGCGATTCCGAAGCCAGGCCACCACCGTGTGGGTAGAAATCTCCGGATCCACCAGCTTCTTGTACACCAGCGCATCATCGGTGAGCATGCTGCGCGCTGACAGGGGCAGCAGGGACATGCCGATGCCCATCTTAGTCCAGAGCACATCCTGCACGATACTGTCGCTTACGCAGACAATCTGCGGCTCAAAGCCCATTTTCTTGCACTGGGTCACGAAAAGGGTCTTCCAGCGCAGCGGAATGATCAGGGGCTGCTCCTTCAGCTCCGCCAGCTGCACCTCATCGTCTCTTTTCCCGCAGATGCAGCGGCTGCGATGCATGACCATAATCAACGGCTCATTGGGCAGTACGAAAGAATCGTAGATGTTCTGATCCACCTGGGTCCTGGTGATGCCGATCTCAATGACCCGGTTGTCCAAAAGCTCCAGAATACGGGCACCCTCTCCCTCCCAGAGCTGGAAGGTCACCTGGGGAAACCGGTGATGGAAAGCCCCGATGAGCTCCGGCAGCAGCATAGCCCCAGAGGTGGTGATAGTTCCCAGACGGATGGCTCCGGCCACCCCGGAGCCGATCTCCGTGATCTCCCGCACCGTTCCATCCACCATGCCCAGGATATGCTCCACCCGGGAGTAAAGCAGCCGCCCCGCCTCCGTAAGGCGGATGCGCCGGCTGCCCCGTTCAAAGAGCTGTACCCCCAGGGAAGTCTCCAATCGCTTCATCTGGCGGCTCAGGGCCGGCTGGGCCAAATTCAGCCGTTGGGCCGCATGGCTGATATTCCCCTCCTCCACGATGGCATAAAATGCATGCATATCTTTGATTTCCATAAAACATTTCCTTCCTGAGTCCTATTCGTTTTTTATATATTTCCTATATATAATACCATATTTTATTATACTTTCTATTGTGCTATACTTGCAATTGTTTCCGGAAAGAAAATCAAAGTTTATCAAAGAAGGTATCCTCATGAACAACCAAACAGATATTTCCAACGCCTGGAAAAGCCTTTTGCCGTCATGTGGCTCGCACAGTTCATCGGCATGAGCGCTATTACAGGCGTTGTTTCGTTTCTTCCCCTCTACATCACCCAGCTGGGTGTGACGGGAGAATCCTCTCTGGGCCTCTGGGCCGGCATCCTCATGGGTGCCACCTCCTTCTGCGCCGCCCTGTCCAACCCTTACTGGGGAACCCTGGCAGACCGCAAAGGTCGCAAGCAGATGGTGGAGCGCGTATTGCTGGTATTCGGCTGCATTATGATGGCCATGGCCCTGGTCACCAGTGCCTGGCAGCTTCTGCTGCTCCGGGTTTTCCAGGGCCTCTGCGGCGGCTTCATGGCCTCAGCAACAGCCCTGGGCATCAGCCTCACTCCCAAGAATAAGATTCCCTTCGTGGTGGGCATGTTCCAGACGGCCCTTATCGTAGGCGGCGCAATGGGACCCATGCTGGGCGGCATCATCGCCGACTCTTTTGGCTACCGCCTGCCCTTTGTGGTCTTCGGCATCCTCTGCCTGCTGACGCTGCTGGTAATCCGCTTTTCCGTACAGGAGCATTTTACACCGGTTCCCAAAAACGCCGGCAATTCAGTACGGGCTACCCTGCACTATCTTTGGGGCATGGGGGAAATGCGCACCATGCTGCTGATCCTGTTTTTAGCCCAGTTCGCCATGCAGAGCATCGGCCCGATCCTGCCTATCTACATCCAGGGCATGGTCCAGGGCTCTGACAGCCTGGCCAGCATCTCCGGCACTATCATCGCCATCGGCGGCATCACCAGTGCGCTGGCCTCTGCTTCCATGGGCTATGTCTGCCGCTTCGTAAGCCATAAACGCATCCTGCTGGTCGCCTCCCTGCTCTGCGGCATAAGCTTCATCGGCCAGCTGGCGGCCAGCAATGTGATCGCCCTGGGCACCCTGCGGGCCCTCAATGGTTTCTGCATCGGCATGATGATTCCCAGTGCCAATACCATTGTCACCTATCTCATTCCTGCGGAAAAGCGTGGAGCAGCCTACGGCGTGACCAACGGCGCCACCCTTATGGGCAATGTGCTCGGCCCCCTGTCCGCCGGCTTCCTGTCCATGGCCTGGGGACTCACAGGCATCTTTTACCTCACTGCCGGGCTGTTCTTAGCGGTTTTCGCGCTGCTTTTCTGGCAGTCCAAAGAACAGAAACAGGCCCAGGAATACATTTCCGCCGGAGCTCATTGATAAAGGAATTTCGTAAGCTGCCGCACGCTTTATGCGGCAGTTTTTTTCGGGCAAAAGTAAACGTTATCCGGTAATTGTCTGTACATTTAAAATTTTACTTGTATTATAAATACCAAGTATTGTATAATGTTGCAGAGTACAGAGATTTCCTACACTGACAAATGCCGGACAGCCCGGCTGTCCTATGAAATCTATATAGAAGGAGACTTTGCAATATGACTAGAATACAGGATACAGTAGAGGCCGTTGCCGCTGCTGTCATTGAACAAAAAGATTATCTCACCGCACTGGATGCGGAAATCGGTGATGGCGACCATGGACTGAATATGGCCCGCGGTTTTGAGGCCGTACGAGAGGCCATGGATGAACTGGGAGACGAGAGCCGCCCCGGGCCGGTTTTCAAGGCCATTGGCGAAGCGCTGCTGGAAAATGTAGGCGGAGCTGCCGGACCGCTCTATGCCACCGGCTTCCTTAAGGCCGCGGAGGCCTGCGATGACGAGACCAATTTCAGCATCGCCAACGTGGAAAAAGCGCTGGGCGCAGCCATCAAGGGCATCCAGGCCCGCGGCCGGGCCGTACGGGGTGAAAAGACCATGCTGGATGTGCTCATCCCTGTCTATGAGTGCTTCATACCGGAGAACGCCGGGGACAAGACCCTGTTCCAGTGCCTGGCGGCCGCATCTCTGGCTGCCCGGGACGGCGTAGCCTACACCAAGACCATCGCCGCTACCAAGGGCCGGGCCAGCTACGTGGGAGAACGCAGCATCGGCCATGAAGATCCCGGCGCGGTTTCCTCCATGATCATGTTCCGGGCCATGTATTCCTATTTGAAAAAATAATGACAAATATAAAGGCTGTGGAGACTCTCTGCCGAGAGATCTTCCACAGCCTTTTTTGTGCGCTCAATGTCCAATCCGCCGATCCATACCCTTGATGTGATGCTGCAGCCAATGGGCCAGGAAATCCAGCACCTCCAGCAAGGAGGCCTGCTGCTGGGCATCGATTTTCTCCAGATCCATAGCATCCAGCTTCTTGATAAATTCTGTATGCTGGTGCAGCTGACTGAACCGATGCTGATAGCCGATCCCATCCATATACTGCTCCTCATGGGCGAAATGTGTCTTGGTATAGTCCCGCAGTTCCTCCATGATCTGTACGATATGGTTGTATTTATCCGCCATGAACTCATTGGTCAGCACATCATGGGCCTCATTGGCAATCGCAAAGAGCCGCCTGTGCTCATTATCGATAAAATCAATGCCAGTCAGATAATCGTCGGTAAATTCATAGTACATAAAGACAGCCTCCTCTATTTTGCTTGATAGTTATTATCAACTACTCATTTGTCTTTATTATACCACATTCCTGGGACTAAAGATAGCGACTGGTAAAATTATACCAGTTCCCCGCTGTCATACAGCAGGCAGCCGGCAGAAAAGACGGTTTTTACCTGCACCCGGTCATCGAAGAGCACCAGATCCGCCCGCTTGCCGGCTTCAATGGACCCCCGCTCCCCATAAAGGCCCAGTTCACGGGCCGGAAGCTGGGAAGCCATGGCCACCACCTGGGGCAGCGGTGCCCCCGTATTGGCCGCGAAATTCGCGANAGCCCGGTTCATGGCAAGCACACTGCCCGCGATGGTCCCATCCTCCAGAGTGGCAACGGTGCCCTTGACGAACACCTTTTGGCCCCCAAGCTCGGAAAGACCATCCCCTAGACCGCAGGCCCGCATGGAATCCGTTATGAGGATGATATTTTTCCCGCCCTTGGCATGATAAACCAGCCGCTGGGCTGCCGGATGGGAATGGACATTGTCCGCAATGAGCTCACAGTTCACCGTCGTATCCAGGGCCGCTCCCACTACCCCCGGGGCCCGGTGATGGAAACCCGTCATGGCATTGAAGAGATGGGTGACGTGGCGGATGCCCTGCTCCTCGATAGCCCGCATGGCCGTATCGTAGTCTGCTGCGGTATGCCCCATGGACACGATGATGCCGCTGCGATGGCAGGACGCAACAAAATCATCACCCGGCAATTCCTCCGGAGCCGCTGTCACCAGCTTCACCACATCCCGATAAGGCTCGATGACCGAAAAATCTGCCGGACAGATATCGCTGGCCGCCTGAGCCCCCTTATGGCTCTCGCTGATAAAAGGTCCCTCCATATGACAGCCCAGCACCTGGGCTCCCCCCTCCGGCCGGGCCATTTCCTGACGAATTCGCTCCAGTGCCCGATGGATCCGGGGAATATCATATGTCATGGTGGTGGGCAGGAACCCAGTCACGCCCATAGCCGCCTGACCTGCCCGGATCTTCTCCAGAGCCTCGGCATCCTCATCCATGGTATCCGCACCATTGCAGCCATGCACATGGATATTGATGAAACCTGGTGCCACATAGCAGCCAGCCGCATCGATGACCTCATCAACCCGACTGGCTGCCAGTTCATTCTGAGGGAGAATGGCCTGGATCTCCTGATCAAAAAGCACCGCCAGATTGCTCTGTACCTGAAAAACTCCCTGGTCGTCCGGCAGGATGACCCGACCATTCGTTACTGCCTTCATGCTTTACCTCCCTTGACAATCTCCGGCGGGAGCAGTGACGCGGCCTCCCGATCCACAATGAATACCACATCCCGATGCAGCTGCAGGATAGAAGCCGGTGCCTCAGGGGAAATACTGCCGCAGACCGCCTTACAAACCGCTGACGCCTTATTTTTACCGCTGGCCAGCAGCAGAACCTTCTCCGCCAGCATGATGGTCTTGATGCCCATACTGATGGCATAGCGGGGCACTTCGTCCATATTCTTGAAAAACCGGGAATTAGCCCGGATGGTTTCTTCATCCAGCTTGACCCGATGGGTAGTGGCCTCAAATTTGATATCCGGCTCATTGAAACCGATATGGGCATTGGCCCCGATGCCCAGCACCTGCAGATCAATACCGCCCCGGGCATCGATAAGGGCATCATACCGGTGCCCCTCAGCCTTGACATCCGCCGCCATCCCATCGGGAATATGGATGTTCTCCGGACGGATATTGATATCCTTAAAAAAATTCTGCTGCATGAAATAATGATAGCTCTGCGGGTTATCCGGTGCCAGACCGATGTATTCATCCAAATTGAAGGACGTCACCTCGGAAAAATCCAGCCCAATGGTCTGGTGCACAGCTACCAGATTGCCATACATCTGCAGCGGCGTACTGCCGGTTGCCAGCCCCAGTACGCTATCCGGCTTCAAATAAATCTGACCTGCCACCACTTTGGCCGCCGCCATGCTCATTTCCTCATAAGACTCTGTCACAATTACCCGCATATACAAATCCTCCCTACAATAAAATCAAGAATGGTGCTTTTGCAGAAAGTTATAGAGTGCGCCCAGCATCCCCGCATCGTTTTCCAGCACGGCAAATTCCAGCCGGGTGCTTTTCCAGATGGCCGGTACCATATGCTGCTGCAGAATAAAGGACAGCCGCGGACCCAGATACTCCCGCTGGGACATGATGCCGCCGCCCAGGATCACCCGTTCCGGATTCAGCACATAGCAGATATTGGCAATTCCTTTGGCCAGCCGTATCATCATATGCTCGATGGCATTGACTGCGTCCGCATCACCGGTGCGGGCCAGCTGAAACACCATGCGGCCGTCCACGGCCTCCAGCGGCAGCTTCCGGGATACCGCCACCTCGCGGATCAGCTGCGGGACTGCCGCCATCTGCTCCAATGTGCCGGCCTCACCGATCTGCATATAGCCGATTTCGCCAGCACAGCAGCCGGCTCCATGCACCAGCCGGCCATCCAGTATCACACAGCCGCCGATGCCGGTGCCCACAGTGATGCAGACCAGGGATTTTGCCCCCCGGCCGGCCCCCAGCCACAGCTCCCCCAGCCCGGCACAGTTCACATCATTTTCCACCTCGCAGAGAACCCCGCAGTCCCGTTCCAGGATGGCTTTGACATCAGTCCCCGTATAGCCGGGTAGATTATCTCCCGCAAAGAGGATGCTCCCTTTCTCCGGATCCACAATCCCGGCGGTGGACACTGCTATGCCGGCCACCGGCTGCTGAGACTGATAGGCTGCGGCCAATTCCCGGATATGCTCCAGGAGAGGCTGCGGCCCCTCCTGGGCCCTGGTCTCCATACTGCCCTTGTCCAGCAGCTTGCCCTGCTCATCAGCCAGCCCGTACTTGACTGCCGTACCGCCAATATCGATGCAAACATACCTGCTCATATAAATCCTCCTGTTCAAGCAAATTAAATATAACATAGCCCGGTAAAAAATGCAATAATATTTCATTTTTTCAGTAGAATATTTTACCATCGTTATTTCATGATATTTTATTTCTCTTTCTGTTTTTATCCTCCCCTGTGTTTATCATAGTACAGTCGCTTTCCCACTGCAAGCCGCGACCAGCATTAATTAGAATGATTTCGCGTTGCGAAATCCTGAACAATGGCGTTATAACTCGGAACATAAGACCTTCCACTCCCTTAGTGACGAACGCGAAAGAAAATAATCGGCAGTACGTTGCTATCTCCCGCCTCGTTGAAACGCTGATTAGAATGATTTCGCGTTGCGAAATCCTGAACAATGGCGTTATAATAAGCATATCATCTAAAGGAGGTTTTTGTATGAAGGGTTCTGCTATTCTTGCTGCGGTGGATCATACACTGCTGCGCCCCACAGCCACCTGGGCTGAAATCCAGAAGCTCTGCGGCGAGGCCATTGTCTACAAAACAGCATCCGTCTGTATCCCCCCCTGCTATATCCGCCGGGTCCGGGAAACCTACGGCAGCACTATTACCATTTGCACGGTCATCGGTTTTCCCCTGGGCTATGACTGCACCGCATCGAAAGTGGCTGCAGCCAAACAGGCTGTCAAGGACGGGGCTGCGGAAATCGATATGGTCATCAACATCAGCGATGCCAAAAATGGCGATTTTCCCGCCATCACCGAGGAAATACGCAGCATCCGAAAGGCCATCGGCAAAAAGCTCCTGAAGGTCATCATCGAGGCCTGTTATCTCACCGAGGCGGAAAAAATCGCCCTCTGCCAATGCGTGACCGATGGCGGTGCCGAATACATCAAAACCTCCACCGGCTTTGGCACCGGCGGTGCAACCCACAGTGATGTGCGGCTGCTGCGCCGCCATATCGGCCCAGAGGTAAAGATCAAGGCTGCCGGCGGCATCCACACTGTCCAGGACATGAAGGAATTCTTGGATGAAGGCTGTTCCCGCATCGGTGCCAGCGCCGCAGTCCAGCTGCTGAAGGACCGGCGGGAAGACGAAATTGATTAAAAAATAACGGTTTTTGCAAAAACTTTAACAAAAACATCATCCCGACCTATCGCTTTTGGAGTATAATAAATATATAAATCAATCAGAAAGAAGGAATGTATTATGTACGGCATTATCGATATCGGCTCCAACTCCATGCATCTGAACATCTATAAACGTGAAAACGGCAAGACCAGCATGGTATTCACCAAAGAGACCGCCGCAGGCCTGGCTTCCTACGTACTTCACGGCCGCATGACTCCGGATGGCATCAACAAAGCCTGCGAGGTTCTGCGGGAATTCCAGCTGCTGCTGGAACAGTTCAACATTGAAGCCTATGCTTTTGCCACTGCGGCTCTGCGCGATGCGGACAACAGCCAGGAGGCCATTGATGAGATCACTCGCCGCACAGGCATCCAGGTCTACATCCTTTCCAGCGAACGGGAAGCCGAGCTGGACTTCATCGGCGCCAGCACAGCCATGAATGTCCATGACAGCCTGTTCGTGGATATCGGCGGCGCCAGCACGGAGCTGGTCATCGCCAAGGACGGCCAGATGACCAATTCCTTCAGCATGCGCATCGGTTCCCTGAACATGTACAACAAACATGTGGCTGACCTCATCCCCACCCATAAGGAACGCAAGGCCATCGAAAAGGAAGTTCTGGATGCTCTGGCCCAGGATCCTGTATTCAGCCAGGGAATCCATCCGAATATCTGCGGCATCGGCGGCACCATCCGGGCAGCCGGCAAACTGAACAATGACATCTTCGGCCTGCCTGCAGACAGCATGGAAATCAACGCTTCCAATATCAAAAAGATCATCAAGATGCTGGAAAACGATGAAGAGGACGATCTGGTATCCAGCGATACGCTGGATATCCTGGTCCGTCTGGTACCGGATCGGGTACGCACCATCCTGCCAGGCCTCATCATCCTGCACAGCATCATCAAGCTCTACAAGAGCAAGACGGTCCAGATCAGCACCGCCGGTGTACGTGAGGGCTATCTTTACTCCAAGATCATGGATGAAGCCCAGAAATAAAATAGCGATATGAAAGACCGCTGCCCGGAATTTTCCCGGACAGCGGCCTTTTTTTGCTTCATTTTACCTGGATGGACAACAATGCCTCCGGATCTGTCAGATCCTTGGCCAGGCTGGCGACCTTTTCCGCCATATTGGTGAGCACCACCAGGACAATGGTATCCTTGCCCTGGGATGCTACATAGCCGCGATCCATGCGGGCCAGCACAGCACCCCGTTTCACCGGGTCTCCCTGCTGAACCAGCACTTCAAAGCCCCTGCCTCCCAGTTCCACAGTATCCAGCCCCATATGGATGAGCAGCTGGACCCCGTCCTTTTCCATTGCCAGGGCATGGAGCGTATCCGCCACCAGTACCACCTGTCCATCACAGGGCGCCAAGATCTCATCCTGTGCCGGTTCCACAGCATAGCCATCCCCCATCATTTTTGAGGAAAACACCGCATCCGGCACCTCGGCAATATCGATGACCCGTCCTGGCACAACGGCACCGACGGATAATTTCTTCTTTCCAAAACCAAACATAAAGATCTATCCCCTTCCTGTCCAAAACAACATTCTCTCATTGCTGAAGCCGGTTGACCGCCTGGGCTGTCCGCTTCTTATTCTCCACGGCCGCCTCCGGAATCTCCTTTACGATCTGAGTATAGATGAGATCCATGATGAAGAACTGGGCGATTTTCACGGAAATCGATCCTGTCTCCAGCATCGTCTCCTCCGCCTGGTAGGGCACCACCAGATCAGCGGCCGTGCACAGCGGCGATTTCCGGTTCGCAGTGATGGCAATGACAGCGGCGCCATTTTCCCTGGCCAGCTGGACCGCCTTCATAACCTCAGGCGAATGGCCCGAATGGGATACGGCAACCAGCACATCTCCGGCCCGGGCCAGCGCCGCCATGATCATCATGCTGTGCCCATTGTCCAGCCCGGTGCTCTCCATCCCGATACGATAGAATTTATAGGCAGAATCCAGCGCAATGAACCCGGAATTTCCCAGTCCGATGAACTGCAGCCGCTTTGCCTGGCGCATAAGCTCCGCACAGCGCTCAATAACCCCCTCGTCCAGTGCCGCCAGGGTCTTCTCCAGCGTGCCTATATTCACATCCAATAGCTTGCGGCCCGTCTCCAAAGCCGTTTCGCCAGCTTCAATATTGTTGTTGATGATATAGCGATGGCTGGTTTCCGTAAGCTCCCGGGCCAGCGCCAGCTTGAAAGCCTGCAGACTGGAAAACCCCATTTTCTTCACAAACCGCGTAATCGTCGCCTCTCCCACCCCGGACTCCGCCGCCAGATGGGCAATAGCCGTATGAGGCACCGCATCCACATGGGTCCGTATATACTCCAGCAGTATGCGATCCGACTTGGAAGCCTTGAACTGCGGCTCCTGCAATTGCTCCAAAATACCTGCTTCCTCCATTGACATCCCTTCATTTCCTCACGGATTCAAATTCTAATCCATCATAGCATACCATTTTTAAGGATGCAATAATATTTCATTTTGCCAAAACCACAGTATCGACCCGCTTAGAAGAACGGAACCCGCTCTGCAAATTCCCGTTCAACCACCGATTTTCCATCAAAAAAATGCTATGGCAGGGACATGATATATAAAACATCATATCCCTGCCATAGCATGGATTAAGCCATCATGAGATACCGCCGGACTCTCAGCGGGCAGCAGACAGACGGCGGATTTCGTCCTGCAGGCTTGCAGCCAGGTCGGACAGACCGCGTACGGCAGAGGCTATGCCCTGCATGGAAGCGGACTGGGATTCCATAGACGCCGATATATTCTGTGACTGGGCCGCATTGGTCTCACTGACCCGATTGATATCATCGATCAACGCCCGCATGCCCTGTCCATCGGAAGCCACCTTCTGGATGCTGGCAGAAACCTCATCAATTCCGCCTGCCAGTGCCTCAATGGATACAAGGATGGAAGCAAAAACGCCATCCGCATGATCGACAGCCGCCCTGCCCTGACGGACGCTCTCATCGCTTTCATCGCCAGCATGTACCGCCTGGCGCATATCCGACTGGATCTTTGCCACCAGCTCCGCGATCTGCCGGGAAGAGCTGCCCGATTCTTCAGCCAGCTTGCGCACCTCCTCGGCCACCACAGAAAACCCACGGCCGTATTCGCCGGCCCGGGCAGCCTCAATGGCCGCATTGAGTGCCAGCAGGTTTGTCTGCTCAGCTATGCCGGAAATAATTCCCACGATATTATTGATTTCCTCCGAACTGCCAGCCAGTGCATGGAGCGAATCCTGCACAGTCCGGGTCCCTGTGTTGATTTTTTCCATGTGACCGACAATCTCATGGATGGAACCACGCCCCGCATTGACGCCATCCAGCGTCATCTTGGCCACCATGGTGATGGCATCCGCTTTCTGCGCTACTTCCGAGGCCTGATCTGTGATATCCACCACCATGCTGTCTGCCTGCCGGGCAGCTTCAGACTGCTCCGTTACACCACTGGAAATCTCCGACAGAGATGCCGCAATATGCTCGGATGCCTCCGCCGCCTGTTGAGAAGCCGCACTGAGCTCCTGACTGGCTGCGGCGGCCTTCTCGGCATGCGCCTGCAGCTTCGTGGTATCCACCTGCCTGGCTGGTTCCCTGCCTGGCTGCACGGCCTTGCCAGCCGGCTCCGATACCTGCCCTGACAACACCCAGGAAAGTGCCGCCAGCGTCAGTACCAGCGCTGCAGCCCCTCCGATGAGCACACGGCCTCCGCCGGCATCCGCCAGCAGAAACAGTACGAGATTCTCCAGCAGCAGCGGCCCCAGCACCACTGCTGCTTTTCCTTGAAAGCCCTTTTCCATTACAAAATACCCCCCTAAATTTTACGATTGCCAGGCAATCATAAGGTACTGTAAATCCAGAGACTTATGGCCCACAGAATAGCAGTACTAAGTCATATTATACATTTAGGATAAGCATTTGTCATGAAATTATTTTCATGTGAGAAAAATTCCTACAATTGTCGCATTTTCATCCTACAAAAGCAATAAAAAAAGTGCCGGGATTCGAAATGAACCCCGGCATTTTCCCGATAGCAGCGGCCAGAATGCCGCCCCTGCAACTTTACTTTTTGAAAACCCCGAGCAGGGTTCCCCCTGCTATACCGGCAAAGCCTACAGCCAGAGCAACATCAGCCGCACCGCCGGTGGCTACTGTTGCTACCCCAAGACCAATCACCGCAACGGCAGCACAAACCACAGTGCCGATATTCTTTTTCAGCCAGTTCCAGACACGATGGTTACCTCCCCCGGTGACCATATCCAGCTCATCCAGATCCAGCTCACGATCCTTCTGTGCTTCATAGCAAACCGCCATCACCCGCTCCAACGTATCAGTCAGAACTGTTTTGAACTGCTCAAAACCCGCTGTCAGGTATTTCTTGATGGCCTCATAGATTTCCTCCGGCGTTTCAGATGCCTCCAGCTTTGCCACCGTATCAGCGTCCGCCTGGAGCCTGTTCACCAACTCCGTATACTTTGCCTGTACTGCCGGATCCTTATACTGTACTTCCAATTCCATAGCTGCCACTTCAATGCGCCTCTTCCTTCGGCCTTCGGCCTGAATTTATTTTTATTATAGCACCATTATTTAATATTTCGCAAGATAAAATCATTACGTTCCGACTAAAAGGAATCATTACGCGGCCAGCAAACCGCTTCCTGAAAAAAATACCGAAATCCGCAAAGGATTCCGGTATTTACTCCGCTAAACACGCTTTAAGCTTTATACATCCGAGGCACCCGCGGCGATACCATGCAGACGATTTCATAATTGATGGTTCCCAGCCAGCTGGCTGCTTCATCCGTGGTGAGGGTATCCGAACCGAACAAGACCACCTCATCCCCCTCACGGGCTTCCGGAACATCCGTCACATCAATCATGCACTGATCCATGCAGATGCGCCCCACTACAGGCACCCGCTGCCCGTGAAGCTCCACCACTGCCTTACCGGCAAAAAGACGGGTATAGCCATCAGCATAGCCAATGGGAATGGTAGCTATACGGCTCTTACGGGTGGTATGGAAGGTACAGCCATAGCTGATGGGCTCCCCTGGCTCCATGTCCTTGATATAGACCAGCTTTGCACAGACCTTCATGGCCGGCCGCAAATCAATCACATGCTCCACTTCATCCGAGGGCCACAGTCCATAGAGGATGACACCAGCCCGCACCATATCGAAATGGGCTTCCGGCATCTCCAGGATGGCCGCGGAATTAGCCAGATGCTTAATGGGAATACGGACGCCCTTTTCCTCCACTTTGGCAATCGCCAGCCGGAAACGGGCCAGCTGCTCTTTGGCATAGCTTTTGTCCCGGCTATCCGACAGGGCAAAATGGGAAAACATCCCCTCCAGCTCGATGCCGGGCAGCATGGAAAGCTGTTTCGCCAGTTCACCGGCCAGCTCCGGCCGTATGCCGATGCGGCTCATGCCGGTATCCACCTTCAGATGGACCTTGGCCACCTTGCCGCGATGCAGGGCCGCCTTGGACAATGCCTCCGCCGCCTCCATGGTAAATACGGTCTGGGTGATATCATAATCCACCAGTACGCCGGATTCCTCCACCGGGGTGGCTCCCAGGATCAGGATTGGCTCCGTGAAACCTGCCTGGCGAAGTTCCAGAGCCTCGCTGAGCACGGCCACCGCCAGATAGGAGGCACCTCCCTCAATGGCCTTGCGGGCCACCGCTGCCGCACCATGCCCATAGGCATCCGCCTTGACCACGGCACAGAGCCTGGCTCCTCCATGGATACATTTCTTGATTTCTTTGATATTATGTTCAATGGCCGCTAAATCGATCTCAGCCCATACAGCACGCTTTGCCATTTTGTCCACTCCTATCTGCCTGTATTTTCAGACGCTTTTTTTATTTTACACCCCACCCAGGGAAAATAAAAGGCATTTTCTGCTGCATCCCTGGCATTTTGTGCAATAGACGCATAAAAAAAGACTGTCACCAGCAAAAAATGCTAAAGTGACAGTCTCCTCTATTCTTATCATTCCGGCTTGCGGATAACTTCTACTCCGCCCATATAGGGAACTAGAGCCTTCGGTATCACTACCGAGCCGTCCGGCTGCTGATAGTTTTCCATGATGGCAGCCACGGTACGGCCTACAGCCAGACCGGAGCCATTGAGGGTATGCACGAATTCCGGCTTGGATTTCGCATCCCGGCGGAATTTGATATTTGCCCGCCGAGCCTGATAATCCAGGCAGTTGGAGCAGGAGGAAATCTCCCGATAGGTATTCTGTGCCGGCATCCATACCTCGATGTCATAGGTCTTGGCTGAAGTGAAGCTCATATCACCGGTGCAGAGCAATACCACATGGTAAGGAATTTCCAGGATGCGCAGCACATCCTCCGCATCATCCACCATCTTCTCCAGCTCATCCCAGGAGGTCTCCGGCTGCACGAACTTGATGAGCTCCACCTTGTTGAACTGATGCTGACGGATGAGTCCCCGGGTGTCGCGGCCCGCACTGCCAGCCTCCGCCCGGAAGCAGGCGGTATACGCGCTGTAGTACTCGGGCAGTTTGGCACCATCCAGGATCTCATCCCGGTGGTAGTTTGTAGTGGGCACCTCCGCCGTCGGTACCAGATAATAATCCAGCCCTTCCAGCTTGAACATGTCCTCAGCGAATTTCGGCAGCTGGCCCGTACCGATCATGCTGTCCTTGTTGGCAATATAAGGCGCCAGCATTTCCGTATAGCCATGCCTGTTGGAATGGAGGTCCATCATAAAATTGATGACCGCCCGCTCCAGGCGCGCTCCCAGGCCCTTGTAGAAGGTGAATCGTGCTCCGGTCACCTTGGCTGCCCGCTCCGCGTCCAGGATGTCCAGATCCGTTCCCAGATCCCAATGTGCCTTAGGCTCAAAATCAAATTTCGTGGGCTCTCCCCATTTGCGGACCTCAGGATTTTCCGTATCGTCCTTGCCGATGGGAACATCCTCTTTCGGCATATTCGGGATGTTCAGCATGATCTCACGCAGGCCGGTCTCCACTTCCTTGAGGCTGGCATCCAGCGCGCTGATCTTATCCCCAACAGCCCGCATCTCAGCTACAATAGCATCGGTATTTTCCTTATTCTTCTTCATCTGGCTGATCTGCTTGGAAACAGTATTGCGCTGGTTCTTCAGCTCCTCCACCTCAGCCAGCAGGGAACGGCGCTTCTGCTCCAGCTCCCTGAAGCCATCCAGCGTAAGCTTATTCTGACGGTTTTTCAGCATAGTCTGGACTGTATCCAGATTATCACGGACAAATTTAATATCTAACACTCTGTTCGACCCCCATATAATGGCGCGAAATGCGCATAAATTCAACGATATTCCATCTTTTTATTATAACGCAATTGTTCAAGATTCCGCAAGGCAAAATTCTTCCATGCAGCGTTTCAACGAGGCGGTAAATATCATCATCCCGTATGTTATCTCCTCTCGCGCCCGTTACCAAAGGGATGGGAGACATCCTGTTCCGAGTTATATAATACATAGGAAATGCCTGTCAAACCTTCTGTACAGGTTTACAGGCATTCCTTTTACCTCAGGATCAAACAGGCGTTTTCCCCTGATTCTCAATGAAATCAGCAAATTTCTGCATAGGCATAGGTCGGGCATACAAATAGCCCTGTCCATACCGGCATCCCAGCTCCAGCAAAAATTTTTCCTGCTCCGGTGTCTCGATTCCCTCGCAGATAACCTCCATATCCAGCCGCTGCCCCAGGTCGACAATATTCCGGAGTATGCTCTTGGCCCGGGGAGATTCCTCCGCCGATACCAGCATGGAACGGTCGATCTTCATGATATCCATGGGCAGTGTCTGCAGCAGAGCCAGGGACGAGTAGCCTGAGCCAAAATCATCCATGGAAATGGAATAGCCCATCTTTTTCAATTCCTTAATTACATGCACCGCATGGCCCCGCTGCTCACTCTGCTCAAAATCACCGAAGGCTGTCTCCGTAAGCTCCAGCTCCACACAACCCGCCGGCAGCTTATAGCGGTCAGCAATCCGCTGCATCTTGTCCAGATAATTTTCTTCCTTGATGTGCAGACGGGACTGATTCACCGAAATAGGCACGATCTTCTGACCGTCATCCAGTCGCTGGCGCTGCAGCTGGCAGATTTTTTCCAGCATGTAGTAATCAAAGCGCAGGATGAATCCATTATGTTCAAAAACATCGATAAAGGTACCCGGCATCAAATCTCCCATTACGCTGCTGTGCCAGCGGACCAGCGCCTCTGCCCCCGTGAGCCGGTGGGTGCGGATATCGTATTTAGGCTGGCACCATACCTGAAACTCCTGATCCCGCAGAGCCTGCTCCATACAATCCTCAATCTGCTTGCGGACCCGAAGCCCCTGCTGCAGACTTTCATCGTAAACACCGACCACCGCCGCGGTCCCCTGGATTTCATTGTAGGCAATATCAGCTGCGCTCAGCATGTGGATAAAGGGTTCCTTCCCCCCTCTGTCAAGCCGGTATATCCCTGCCTGCAGATTCAGTCGGATGGACATATCCCCTAAACGAAGGACTTCGTTACCTTCCACAAAATCCAAAAGGAACTTCTCCCGATCCTCTACAGCCACCTCTGCCGGCAGACAACATAGGCTATAGCATCTTCCTGTGCCCGGAAGCACAGCCACAGCCCTGACCCAGGGAACGGAAGATGCCGCTTTTCTCACCCGATCGCAGAGCACCCGGCCGATCTTCTCACGGCCATAAATATCCCACAGGATATCCAGACGCCCTACTCCCAGGAGCATGAACCATACCCGGCCCTGCTGCTGTTCCTCAGCCAATCCGGCCAGCAGCGGAGGCATCTTCATCTGAAGCCAGCGCAGATTAGGCAGGCCTGTAGCCATGTCCGTATAGGCCATCTGCCGCATCTGCCGCAAATGATTGCGGCGTACCCACAGCGCGTACAGCAGAGTCCCGATGATCAAGACCGCCAGCAGCACAGTACCGAAAAAGAATACTGCTGGATATCGGTAAAGCAGGGAAATCACATTGCGCTCTTCCCGGATATCAAATACTGCCTTATTCACGACCCCCTGCATCCGGACCGGATTGAGATGCGCAATCTCCTTATTGAGGATCCTGTATAATATCGGATCCAGCTGGTCATTCACTCCCATGGCTACTTTATGGGCGAATACTACGTTCCCATTTGTCACCAGATCATAATAGTTCCCCTTCAATATGTCCTCCTGGGCGGTGATCGCTTTCGTGAAGGTTATATCTGCCTGTCCATCGCTCACAGCCTCCAGGCACTGCTGTACCGTATCAAAATAAATAAGCTGGGATGCATCATAATTCTTTTCCACAAAGGCATGGGTGTAATAATGACCTGTGACGCAGGCAATCCTTGGCTTCTCCGGCAAAGCCGCATTGCGGCGCATGATGGCCACATAATTCAAATCCAGATAGGGAAAGGTGACATTCACATGATGCTCCCGGCCCCAGTTATAATCATAATAAAAATCTGTAATGAGATCCGCTTCACCATTCCGCAGCAGCTGCATGACTTCCTCATTTGAGGAGGTTTCCCGCACCTCAAAGGATATGCCAAGGTCAGCTGCCATATTTTTCATGATTTCCGCAATAACACCTTTATGTTTTCCATTCTCGAAATAGGAATAGGGTTTTTGCCCCGGAGATGACAGTACGACAAATTTTTGTTTCCGCTGCAGATAGGCATGTTCCTCCGGTGTCAGCAGCAGAGGTCCATCCACATGATCTGTATAGTTATCCTCAAACAGTTCTGTCTGCAAGCGCGGATTCACCATATTGACCTGTTTCATAGCGTTGTCCAGCTCCTGCGCTAAGGTGTTATTTTCCTCCCGGACCGCTATATATACCGCCTTGGTTTCCAGCATGGCCACTGGCGGCACAATCCCCTGATAAGCCATAATCCCCCCCAGGACCCCATCTATTTCGCCCTTTTCATATGCCCCCATCACTGCCTCATCTGTAAAATACGGTTTATTCTGATAATTCAGTCCTTTGATTGACGCAGCCTGGCCAAGCACAGCAAATATATCACCATCCACACTCACATTGCTGCCAATGCGAAAATCCCCTCCACTTTGGATATCCGCTGCACCATTCCTCAGATGCAATCCAATGGGAACATGCATCAAGGGAACCGAAGCCAGACTGATCCCGGGATACAAGAAGCCCTTCATGAGCCCAGGTACAGCATCGATCTCTCCCTTAGCCAGACGCGCCAGATTCTCCTCCCGGCTGCCCGGTATGTATTCCATGCGCCAATCCCCATAGGGGGCCAGCCCTTCCATATACATATAAGCATAGCCACTGTATCGGCCATAGGCATCCCGGGAAAAAAATCCCGGACTCTCTGTATAGCCTACCCGAAGCACCCTGCGTTCCGCCTGTACATTACCAGCCCCGCTCAATAACAATAAAACCATCAGGCCAATACAAATCCCTTTCCATGCCTGGCATCCCACCTGCATCACATCCATTCCCAGAAAAAATCCTGCATGAATTAATATTATAGTTCGCGCTGCCCGATGCAAAATCCTTTTATTAATAAAAAAAGCCATCACAGAAACAATTCCTGTTCCTGTAATGGCCCATCCTTGTATGCAAAATCAGAATTTCACTGTGATGCCTGCGCCCACACCATTTTCGTGGCGTCCATTCTCCGGCATGAAATTGTGGTAGTTGATGTTCATATCCACGTTCGCAACAACATTCACATTGAGTCCCACCTGGGTCTCGCCGAAATCAGATCCCCGTACATAGGAAGCATAAGGCTGCATCCCCATGAGGGATGGTGCGCTTACGGCTACGCCGCCATAGATATTGCTCTTATCGCCCGGCAGATTGCTGCGCCAGCCGGCAATGGCCTTGAGATTCGAACCAAAGAGATCATATTGGGCATAGACATCGTTCTGCTTATTGTACTGATCCCGATCCGCCCGCTGATAACCCACGGTGAGCTTCGGTGTGAATTTATGCTCCACATACATTTCCTTCGTGCCCACCCCCACAGCGGTTTCATTTCCCGTCATGCTATTGACCGGCGCCGCCATGACCGTAGTCGTACTTACTGCCGAAAGCACCGCCAAGGCTAAAATTGTCTTTTTCATTTTCTATTCCCCCTGTTTGAAGCAAATGGATAGCATTGCTTATTATACACCCGTTTCTCTGATTTTTATCTGAAAGATTGCTCTGCACATCCATTCAAGGGCTCGGGATTAAATCCTAACCTCAAAATGGCTCCCAGGGGAATTCTTGCCGGTCTTCTTCCCGGCAGCAGACTGCGGCTGCGATGGCTGTGCCGCCGGAGTTTTCTCCTGCACAGGAAGCTGATGCTGACGCTTTTTTGCCTGCATGACGGTAAACGCCAAAAAGGCCACGGCGAACACCAGCAAAAAGGGCCAATAGGCCAGTGAACTGCCCGACGGGGGAATAGCCGGCTGCTGGCCCAGGGATGTCTGGGTCTGCTGCCCACCATCTCCTGCATCCGCTGTCTGCACTGTCCCCGCTTGCTGCTGGCCGGCAGCCGCTGCCGGCTGTTCGGCAGCATTTCCAGCGGCTGCGCCATTATCCCCGGCAGTCTTCTGCCCATCAGCCGAAGCATTCCGCTGCGGCGCAGCGGGCCTGGCCGGCCGCTCCTGAACAGGCTGCTGGGTAACCGTGGTACCAAATTCCGTATCACCGCTGCCGGCACCTCCGCCATGGGTAGGTGCCAGCGTCACCGACGGCACACTGGGTGCTGTTGGCGCCGCAGGCGCATTTGGTGCTGTCACTGCCATAAGGCTCTCTCCTCCCTGCAAAACTTCGGCTAATAAAAAGAGGCTGTCGCACGCTGCATCATGTTTCATAAGTATACAATACCCGCACCCCATGTCCGCCCTTTGAAGGGCGGGGGACCATGCGCAGCATGGTGGTGGGATGCATTGGCTGTATATTTATAAAGTAGATGTCCTTCGTGCGACAGCCTCCCCTCCTCTTCTCATGACCCAGGCTTGCATACCTCACATTCGCGATAGCCAGCCTTCTTCGCGGAAGCATTATCCGGAAAATCCTCCCGATTCTTGTCGCGGATCTGCTCCACCTTTGGACAGCCCGGGCGATGATAAAGCCCGGTGAAAAAGTCACCCACCCGGTTGGTTTCCATCTGGGATATAGCCGGCGGCTCCGCCTTGCTCTGCATATAGCTGTGTATGCCTATCACTGCCACCACAACGGCAACGGCCAGAATGACAATCCGTATGATCCCGTCCCGCTTCTTTGCTCCTGGTTCCTGCTGTTCCATAGATTCCTCCTGTCTTCCGCCGGAACATCCCCCGGCAGACAGCTTATTGATAAAATATTTGCGATATTCCTATTATAACGCCATTGTTCAAGATTTCGCAACGCGAAATCATTCCCAATAAACGCAAAAATATTTTGTAATAAATCCTGCTCTCCTGCGTATAATATACAAGAAAACAAAATCATATAAAACGGAAGTGTATAAAAATGACGGTGAAGAAAAATGAGAAAAGGGTAAAAGAGCTTCTAAAGGAAGAAGAACTGGATAAAGTTACCGGCGGCATTCTTAGACCAACTCGGCCGAAACCCAGATACAAGAAGCCTACCCCCGTTACAGCAAATCCTGCGCCTCACGATTCCAACCCATCCTAAACAAAACAGCAGCCGCCCAAGGCCATCACAGCCGGGCGGCTTCTGTTATTCTTCATTGTACTTTTTGGTATCTTCCAAACGTGGCTTTAAACGAACGTACTCTACCGGCCTGCTCCAGTCAACGTGGACCTCGGTGTTATTCCACAGCCGGGTCAGTGCCAGCTTGAAGCTTTCCACATCGGCCAATGGCTCCACAGTCTGTACCGTAAAATCCCGCAGCGTCTCATGAGGGACCCGGATCTCATGGGATTCGGACAGGTATTTTTCCGCCGCTGCCTTGCCAGCCGCATCAGCCAGTACCACCTGGGCACTTTTAGCCTCCGCGTCATACTCGATATAGCCATTCTCTCCATGATACTGAATTGCCACACTGAATTTATCTGCCATTTCTTAATCTCCTTTACAAAATACTCTTTTCTATTATAACGCCATTGTTCAGGATTTCGCAACGCGAAATCCTGAACAATGGCGTTTTCCATACAATACCCGTCCGCTGTCGCCAAACCCGCTTTGCAGAAGCTTGACCAATGACGTTATAATGATTAAAGCAAATTGCACACAAAAGGAGACGGTTCTATTGTATTCGGAATATATCGCCCTGGGCATCATCCTGCTGCTCAGCATCATCGGCCATAATATGACGGTGGCCTATGCGGCCGGCATTGTGCTGGTCATCAAAATTCTGGGGCTTACTTCGCTGCTGCAGGTCATCGGCAGCAACGGCATCAACTGGGGCATCCTTATTCTCACGGTGGCCATCCTCGTACCTATCGCCACCGGCGAAATCACCCTGGGCATCATGCTGAATTCCTTCCGGACCCCGCTGGGCATCATTGCCATCATCGCCGGCATACTGGCGGCAGCCGCCGGCGGTTCCGGCGTGGAACTTCTGAAGACATCGCCTGAAGTGGTATCCGCCCTCATCATCGGCACCATGGCCGGCGTATTTTTCTTCAAGGGCATCGCTGTAGGCCCCCTGATCGCCGGCGGCTTCACCTATGCGGTCATGCAGCTCATCGCCGCTTTGAAATAATCCGCCGCGGCCTTACAGCTTCGTATTGCCTGTATAGATCTCCATCTGCCTGAAGAATCGCCCATTGATTTCCAGCAGAACATTTTCCCCTGCACTGTAGTACTTAGCCCGGCCAGCTTCCAACGCCGGTCCGGGATCCTGCGGTGCAGATATTTCCACCCAGCGGAAAGCCTTTTCCTGCTCCGGATCCCCCTGGTTTTCATAGTAGATCTCATCCTCCGGGCGAGGTTTTTCCGTACCATCACAAGGGGCAAAGTTCAGCTTGATCTGCTCGATGAACATCCGGCACATTTCCTCCGGCATATCCAGCGTCCCTTCCCGTTCCGGCAGTTCCCCGTTATAGGCCGCAATGAAGATAGCCCTGCCAAAGATGATCTGATCGCTGTCCTTGCCAGGAAACCGGCGGTTGGCTTTCAGCCCCAGCGCCACAGCCAGATCATTGACCAGCACAAAAAGGGAAATCCCCTCCTCAATGCGGAAGAATTCAATGGCACCGTAGTTACCCTCCAATACATCCCGCAGTGCTTCCTCATGGTGCAGGCCGTCCGCCGGCAGTACAAGGATCTCCGGATCCCTTCCCGGCTCGGCCAATATGGCCCGCATGGTATTTCTCTGCATGAAAATCCATCCTTTCAACCCATCATAATCTACGTATTTTATCCTGCTATTTCCGTATTTGTCAAGTCTTGCGAATCTTCTTTATATATGATATTATAACATCTAAAGAAGGAACTGCCTGGGATGTGCGTGGGCTTTCATTTATGTCTAACCGACTTTTTCTATACGGGAATCTGAATTGTTCTTGTGGATGCTGGATCGCCTCGAGCGAATAGCAAAATCACGACTTAGGATACCCACCTGCTGATGCAGGTTTAGGCATGTGAAGCAGACGGCATTTCGGACACCGTCTTAGAAAAGGATCTGCTATGGCAGATCCTTTTCGCGTATAGGGAAAATGCCCCGGAATCATGATGAATTTCATGGTTGCGGGGTATTTTTCCGTTTACCGCCCAAATGGCGAATGATATCGCTGCCGAAGCGCTTCTTCAGACCGTCAATGGCCCCGTAAAGCTCCCGCTGCTTCTGCTCCCCACTGAAAAGCGAGGTCTCATAGAGATCAAAATTGCTGCCGGTGATACCCAGCAGCCGCACCGGCCCGGCCACCTTCAATTCGCCATAGAGCTCCCGCGCCGTCTGATAGAGAACCTCGTCGTAGCAGGTTCCCTCCGGCAGGGTACGGCTGCGGGTATAGGTGGTAAAATCTGCCAACCGCAGTTTCAGCTGGATTGTCCGGGCCCGGCAGCCGGCCTGCCGCAGACGCCAGCCTACCTTCTCCGCCAGCAGCAGCAGCTCCGCCTCCACCGCCTCCCGGCCGCAGATATCCTGCTCAAAGGTATTCTCATTCCCGATGGACTGAGCATCCCGCGCCGGCAGCACCGGCCGGTCATCCCGGCCATTGGCCAGCCCGATGAGCTGCCGGGCCAGCTTCGGTCCGAAGGCTTTGGTGAATTCTGCCAGATTCCCCCCCGCCAGCTGCCCAATGGTATCATATCCCATGAGCTTCAGCCGGGAAACAGTCTTTGGCCCCGCCCCCCAGAGACGACGGATTGGCAGCGGCCAGAGCACCTGCTGTATCCGATCAGCCGGAATGATCACCAGGCCATCCGGCTTCTGCAGGTCCGATGCCAGCTTAGCCAAGAATTTATTGGGCGCTATGCCTACGGAGGCCACCAGTCCCGTTTCCTCCAGAATTGCCTTCTTCAGCCGCCGGGCATAATCCGCGGGATTCTCCATGAGCCGTTCCATGCCGGTGATATCCAGAAAGGCCTCGTCAATGGACAGCGGCTCCACCACGGGGGAAAACCGGTCAAAGATGGCAAAGATCTGCGCCGAAACCTCCCGATAATGAGCATGACGGCCCGCAACAAAAATTCCCTGAGGACAGCGCTTTTTCGCCTGGCTCATGGGCATAGCTGAATGGACGCCAAAGCGCCGGGCCTCATAGGAAGCCGTTGCCACCACGCCCCGGACGGACAACCCGCCCACGATTACCGGCCTGCCCCGGTACTCCTCATGGTCCCGCTGCTCCACCGAGGCAAAGAAAGCATCCATATCCACATGCATGACACAACGCTCCATAACCGCTCCTTTCCCTCAGCGACTGCGGAACAGATCCCGGATCTCATCCTCGCTGAGCTGGGTGAGGAAATTCTCGCCCGGCTGGATCATCTGATCGATCAGGGCCTTTTTCCGCTGCTGCAGGGTGTAGATCTGTTCCTCAATGGTATTCTTTGTGATGAACTTCAAGACCTGTACATTGTTTTTCTGCCCGATACGGTAGGCCCGATCCGTAGCCTGGTCCTCCACCGCCGGATTCCACCAGGGGTCGTAATGGATCACCATATCCGCCCCGGTGAGATTGAGCCCCGTGCCGCCGGCCTTCAAAGATATGAGGAATACCGGCTGGGAACCCCCATTGAATTCCTTGACCAGCCGGATGCGTTCCAGTGCCGGAGTCTGCCCGTCCAGGTACTCATAATCCAGCCCCTGCTGGTCCAGCCGTCCCGCAATGCGCTGCAGCATGCTGGTGAACTGGGAAAAAATCAGCAGCCGGTGCCCGGCCTCCACAGCCTCACCCACCACTTCCTCCAGCATATCCAGCTTGCCGGAGCCGCCATCATAATCCTCCAGGAACAGGGAGGGATCGCAGGCGATCTGCCGCAGCCGGGTGAGCAGAGCCAGAATCTTGATGCGGCTCTCTCCAAATCCATGGGCCTTGAGCTCCGCCGCGAATTCCTTCTGGGCCTGGACGAAATAGGCCGTATAGACCTTGGCCTGCTTCGGGGTCATCTCATTCACCATGCGGCTTTCCACCTTGTCCGGCAGTTCCTTCAGCACATCCTTTTTCAGCCGGCGCAGGATAAAGGGAGCCACATGGCGGTTGAGGTTCTTCATGGCATGGCTGTCCTTGGCCCGCACGATAGGCACTTCAAAGCGCTGCTTGAACAGCTTGTGGTTGAAAAGGTACCCCGGCATGAGAAAGTCAAAGATGGACCAGAGCTCCGTCAGGGTGTTTTCAATCGGGGTGCCGGTGAGGGCAAAATAACCGCCGGTCTTGAGCTTTTTCACCGCCTTGGCGTTCTGGGTGGAGGGGTTCTTGATATGCTGGGCCTCATCCAGGAAGCAGTAAGCAAAATGCTGCTTCTCGTATAGCGCGATATCCCGCTTGAGCATGTTGTAGGTGGTCACCACCACATCATAGCCCGCATCCGCTGCCAGTGCCGCCTCCCGCTCTTTTTTCGTGCCCGCGATGACCGCAGCCTTCAGCTGGGGCGCAAAGTGCTCGATCTCATCCAGCCAGTTGTACATCAGCGAGGTGGGCGCTACCACCAGGGACGGCGGTGCATCTTTTTCCCGATGGGCCAGCAGGAAGGCGATGACCTGCAGTGTCTTGCCCAGGCCCATATCATCGGCCAATATGCCTCCCAGGCCATAGCCGGCCAGGGCAGAGAGCCAGCAGAAGCCCGTAACCTGGTAGTCACGCAACACTCCCTTCAGGCACTTTGGCACCTCGATATCCGCATCCACCGGATTTTTGATATCCCGCACGATTTCCTTGAAGCGGCGGCTGCGTTCCAGGCGCAGACCCTCATCCTCCCGGGCCAGGGCATCCACGTACATGGCCCGGGAAAGAGGAAGCTCCACGGTTTCCCCATCGGTTTTTCCATCGCTCTTCTTCAGCCCGGTGCTCTCCACAAAGTCCGCCAGCGCTCCCAGCTGCTGCTCGCCCAGGGTCACAAAGGTACCGTCCTTCAAGCGGTGATAGCGCCGCTTCAGCCGATAGGAGGCCAGGATGTCCAGCAGTTCATCGAAATCAAAGGCCTGCCGGGGCATGGAAAGCTGCAGCATATTGTCATCGCTGATGCTCACCCCTACCGTGACCTTGCCCAGGCTCTGCACCGGCTTTTTGCGGAAAATCTCCGAATAGTAGACATCGGCGATATTGGTGAGCTGGGGCAGCGCCTCCGTGAGGAAGTCATAGGTCTTTTCCTCATCCGGCTGCACCCACTGGCCCTTTTTGATTTCAAATTTATACTGGCGAAAAAGATGCTCGATCTGATGCTCCGTCAGTGCATCCCGCACGATGATCCGCTCCGTTTCCACCGGCAGATTGGCCTGCAGCAGCGGATTGAATTCATAGCCGGCATAATGGTATTTCAGCCGGGCCGCGATGCCATCCTCATAGTAATCGATAAAAATCTCCGCCGACAGCGGCAGGATTTCAAAGCGCTCCAAAAAAGCCGGGGCCACGTGGACCTTGGCAATTTTCTCCAGCTCCGGCAGCAGGCGGCCAAAGAAATCCCCCATGGAGGCCGCGGGAATCTTCAAATGCCGGGCAGCGCGGAAGCCTTCCATAAGCGGTTTCAGCCCCCGGGCAAACTCCTCTGTCACCTGGTAGATGATATCCTCCACCAGCACGTAGCTGCAGGCGGCATTCAGCGGAATGACCCCCTCCGTGGCCAGGGATATCCGGCCATTCTGCTGCCGCTCCTCCACCTCGATGGAAAGATCCGGATTTCCCTCCTCCACATGGACCTCCCGCTTCTGCAGCCCGTCCAGCAGAAACTCAAAGGGCTCGTTCCCCATGATAGACAGGAAACGCTTCAGATTCCCCGGTGAGAGCTTGAACCTCTTCCCCTCGAAAATCTGGCTGCCCGCTGCATAGGAAGACCGGAAATAGGTGCTGTAGGTCAGCAGGCTTTCCTCATCCTCCCAGGCGCTGCGCAGCAGCTGCCATAGGGCCTGGGACGAGCCCTCGGCAAAGGCCATGCGGCGGGTATCGATGGTCAGGCTCTTGTTGAGGCTTTTTCGGGTTCCCTCCCGGACCGACAGCATGAATTCCCGGATATGGGACAGCACATAGAGCCGTTCATAACCAATACGGAACTCCAGCCAGCAAGTGACATTGCCGTATTCGCGGATCACGCAGAGCCGGGGCACCAGCTGCAGCGGCTGCGCATCCTCCAGCTTTTCCGCCCGCTCTGCCTCCCGGGAGAAAAAGGAAAACAGCCGCATCCCCGAGGCTGCATGCTGGGAGCCTTCCTCCAGCAGGCTCTGCTCATGCTGTATGGCTTTCAGCACTGCCACCACATGCTTGCAGGCGCCTTCCCGATAGCTGCGCAGGGCCGCCGGGCAGTCACAGCAATAATCGCTCACATGGCACTTATCCTGAGTGAGCTCCACCTCCACCTCATAGGCTGCCGCACTGCTTCCCTGGACCTTAGCGGTATAGCAGCGGTCATCCAGCGGCTTCTGTGTCAGCTCGATGACCTGACTGTTATTGTAATACCGGCTTCCCCGTGTAAAAGATGCATCATTGGCCAGCGAACGTATATCTATATCTCGAATCACACCATTTTCCCCCTTCAGTTCCCTTTGCGAAACCGTCCTGACTATGGTAAAATCATCGTAGTTTTGTAATATCATTTATTCCCGCCACCGGAAAAGAATGGTGGAAATCCCATTCCGAGTCTTTTATCGTATCCTTTTATTGTAACATTGAATAAAGAAAGGGTAAATCCCTTTAGAAAGATGGCTTTCCATGAATTATGACCAAACCCGGTTCCTCATCCTGCGCCTGAGCTCCATCGGCGATGTACTTCATGCAGCTCCCGTGGCCCATGCACTGAAGAAGGCATCTCCTGGCTGCCATATCACCTGGCTGGCCAGCCCTCCCGCCAGCGATTTGCTGAAGTACAATCCGGATATTGATGAACTGCTGGTCTGGGATCGCCGCCCCTTTGACAAAGCGGCCTCTTCCCTGCACCTCCGCCAGGTCCGCGCCGCACTGCGCAAAGCAAAAAAACTTTTTGAACTCCGTCATTTTGACATTGCCCTGGATATCCAGGGACTCTTCCTCACCGGCCTGCTGGCCAAAATGAGCAAGGCCCCCCGCCGCATCGGCATCCATGAGCGCCACGAATTCAATCATCTTTTCATGACGGAACAGGCCGAGGATATTGCCGATCCCCACAAAATCCGCCGCTACCTCAGCGTGCTGGCCCCTTTGGGTATCCAGGACGGCTCCCCGGAACTCCATCTGGAACTGCCGCCGGAAATGGATACCTTTGCCGGGAGCTTCCTGCACCGGCAGGGCATTGATCCCGGCCGGCGCATCCTGTACGTCAACCTGCGCACCACCTGGCCGGACAAGAACTGGCTGCCGGAATCCTTTGCCGCCGCGCTGCAGGCAGTCCCCGCGGATGTCCAGCTGGTGTTCTGCGGCGCCAAGGGCGACCAGCCCTATATCGATACGGTCCAGCGGCTCCTGGGCCGTCCCATGGTCTCCATCGTGGGAAAAACCAGCCTGCTGGAGCTGGCTGCCATCTTTCGGAAGGGCACGCTGCTGCTCACCGGAGACACCGGTCCGCTCTACATTGCTGCCGGGGTAGGCCTGCCCACCCTGAGCCTTTGGGGTCCCACCCATCCGGATATCTACGGTCCCCTCAACGGCCCCCACGAATTCATCCTCACCCCATACAGCTGCCACAGCTGCTGCAAGACCCACTGCCGGAAAAAGACCAATGACTGCATGAAGGCCATCGAAACGGAAACTGTAAAGAACAAATTGATACAGCTGCTGAAATAAAAACAGCCATGAGAGAACGGCCATCCCCTTGGACCCGCTTTCCCATGGCTGTTTCTTCATTCAATTTTATTCCGACACCGCTATATCATCCCAGACGGACCCGCATCTTCTCCGCGCTCTCCCGGACCGGGAAATCGGCCGAAAAAGCCTCCAGCGCCCTGGCCTGTGCCTCGCTGCTCTCAGCCAGCACCAGCTCGATACGGCCGCCAAAAATCCGCTTGGCCTGGCGCATCACCAGCCGCTGGCTCGGGCTGTTGCTCAGCAGCACATAGCTGCGGGCAATATCGCTGTGAGCCGCATTGACCACCTCGCCGACGGAAGGGCAGGCCGCACCGCCGCCCTCCAGCAGCACTGTCGCCCCCAGCTCCTGCAGCCGCTGGCCCCAGGCCTTGTCCTCAGCTATAGCCAGCACCGCCACCGGCATCAGGGCCGTATGGACCACGGCCATAGCATGGGGCTCCGCCATGGTATTGATATGGACATCCCGCAGACTGCCCCAGCCCACGGCCTGCTCCAGCACATTGCCGGGATGATCCGTATGCAGATGGATGAAAACCGCCGTTTCCCGCCGTTCCACTACGATGAAATCCCCATAATCCTGGAACTGCTGCTCTGCCTCGGCCAAAGACAGCTGGGGATTCTCCACCAGCAGGGATATACAGTAGGGCCGTACCAGATCCAGCCGTGGATCCGGCAGATTCGTCTGATTCTTGAAGCCCGTGGAAAAGCTCAGCGTCGGCGAAACAAAATTGCCGTCCAATCCCTTCAGGCAGCCCTGAAGAAAGACCAGCATGATCTTCTCTCCCGCATCCGGTGCCGGATTCTGCTCCGTGCACTTTTTCCCGGCCTCGATAGCCGCCTGCAGGATCTCCGAAATGGGCAGATTCGCCCGCACCGCATGATAAGCCCCCTTGGCCACCGCCTTGGCCGCCCGGATGATGGGCCGCTCCGGCTCCTCCGGGATCACCCGCTGGGCGTATAATATGCCGTATTGAAAGGCCTTGCCGAATTCCGAGGAAGTGGCATTGTATTTTCCCAAAAGTCCCTTGGCTATGCCGCGGAAAAGCTGGGCCAGCACCACACCGGAATTGCCCCGGGCCCCCAGGATCGCCCCATTGGCCACCCGCCGGGCCAGCCCGCCGATGCCGTCATCCCGACAGTCCTCCAGGGGCATGATTGCCGCCCCCATGGTCCGCAGAATATGGGTACCAGGCGCACTGCTGCTGCTTTCCGCCCGGCCGATTGCGTTGATATTTTCCGATTCCAACAGGAATTCACTGTAAGCACCTGTCACCATGCGCTTGAAATCACTGCCGGTAATTACTTCTCTGTTTGCTGTCATCTCTGTCACACCCCATTTACCCTTCATCCCTGATAGAAAATAGCCTCCGCTGCAACAAAATTTCGAATCAAAAAGGATTCTATAGTTTAATTCGCGAAATAATAGAATTAACCTTTATTTTGTCACGAAGGAGATTTTTTTATGCCAAGAAAAGCAGCCACAGAAATTCAAGCCTCTGAAAATACAGTCACCGTAAAAAAGCCCCGTAAAAAACGCACCGCAAAGGCGAAATCCGCCGCACCGCGCCGGGAACGAAAAGATCGTCTGTTTGCGCTGGATATCGGCACCCGCAGCGTCATCGGCATCGTTGCCGAAAAAGAAGCGGACGGGCTGAAGATCATCGCCACAGAACGACAGGAACACAAGACCCGGGCCATGCTGGACGGCCAGATCCACGATGTTCCTCAGGTAGCCGAGGTCATCACCGGGGTCAAGCAGGCCCTGGCTAAACGTACCGGCCCGCTGCAGCACGCGGCAGTAGCCGCCGCCGGCCGGGCTCTCTACACCATGACCGCCGAAGCGGAAATGGAAATCAACGGTATCATAACCCCGGAACAGGAACGCAGCCTGGATTTTGCCGGCGTGCAGGCCGCCCAGGCCAGACTGGCCTCCTCCAATACGGTGGATGACCCCACCCGCTATTACTGCGTTGGCTACAGCACCATCAAATACACCCTGGATGATAACCAGCTTAAAACACTGGTGGGCCAGCGAGGCCGCAGCGCCAAAGCCACGGTCATTGCCACCTTCCTGCCCCGGCAGGTCATTGACTCCATGCACTCAGCCCTCCAGGCCTCCAAGCTGGACATGCGGGCTCTGACCCTGGAGCCCATCGCAGCCATCAACGTGCTCATCCCGCCCACCATGCGCCATCTGAATCTGGTGCTGGTGGATATCGGCGCCGGCACCTCCGATGTGGCCATCACCAGGAACGGCTCTGTCGTCGCCTACGGCATGGTACCGCTGGCCGGGGACGAAATCACCGAAGCCATCTCCCAGAAATTCCTGCTGGACTTCAACGTGGCCGAACGGGTCAAGCGGGAAGCCTCCAATGGGGAAACCTCCCAGTTCCAGGACATCCTGGGCATGAGCTACGACCTGCAAGCTGAGGAGGTCATCACCCCCATCCAGCCCAATATCAAAAATTTGGCGGAAGCTATCGCCAAACAGATCATGGAGCTCAACGGCGACAATGCCCCCCAGGCTGTACTGCTGGTAGGCGGCGGTTCTCTGACCCCCATGCTTCCCAAGCTGGTGGCAGAAGCGCTCTCCCTGCCAGAAGCCCGGGTTGCCGTACGGCGCCCGGAAAACATCGACGGCATCGAGATGATTCCGGAGGATCTCCACTCCCCCGATGCGGTGACCCCGCTGGGCATTCTGAAAATCGCCTCCATCAACACCCTGCACTTTCTGCGGGTCTATGTCAATGATGAAGAATACAGCCTCTTCAACTTCCGCGATCTCACTGTATCCGATGCCCTGCTGAACGCCGGCATCCAGCTGAAAAAATTCAACGGCCGCCCGGGTCTCGGACTCATGCTCAACATCAACGGCAATACAAAATTCATTCCCGGCACACTAGGGACCCTGGCCCAGCTGAAACTGGACGGTGAAGACGCAACCCTGGACTCCCCCATCCAGGATGGCAGCCGGGTTCATATCGACCCGGGCAAAAACGGTACTACTCCCGTAATCACCCTGAAGGATGTCATCGAAGTGCCGCCGGAATATACCCTTTTTGTCAATGGTGAGGAAAAGCACATCCGCTCCCGCTTCACCATCAACGATAAGGATGCTGCGGCAGATCAGCAGCTCAAGGACGGGGATGTGATCCTGAGCAAGGAACCCCGCAGCGTGGGGGAGGCCCTGCTGGCTGCGGGCTATTCCCCCACGGGCCGCAAGGTGGGCTATACCCTGAACGGCAGCGACACCCAGTATACCCTGACCCCGGAAATCCTGCTGAATGACAACCCGGCCTCCCTTTCCACACCGGTCCACCAGCAGGACCATATCGAGTACATTGCCCCGGCAGAGCTCAAGCTGGGCGATGTGCTGCATATCTCCGAGCTGGACGCCTCCCTGGTCATCTACTACAACAAAGGCGAATATAAAATCCCCTCCGCCAGCATCACCCTGGAGGTCAACGGCCATAAAGCCAGTCCCGGCACTATCATCGAGGACGGCAGCGATGTCCGCTACAGCCGCTCGGAGCGCAAAGCCACCACCGTCAGCGACGCACTGCTGGCCGTAGGCTTTCAGGCTCCGCCGGCCACCAGCCGCGTGACCTTTACCATCCTGGTGAACAACCAGGATGCCGACTTCACCGCGCCGATCAAGAATGGCGATACCCTGGATGTAATCATCAAGCCCATCGAAAACAAAGCCGGCGCCAGCACTGCCCCCGGCAACACCCCGGTGGATGCCCCGGCCAAACCAACGGTCCCCGGCCTGGTCTCTGCCATCGCCTCAGCACATTTACAAAAATAAGGCCTTGCCTGAAAACAAAATTTGTGATAACATATTTTACTGTAAGGCTGAACAATGCGGGCGTAGTTCATTGGTAGAATGTCAGCTTCCCAAGCTGAAGAGGGGGGTCCGATTCCCCTCGCCCGCTCCATAGGAAAATTTAGAGGCTGCCGTATGTTGAAAAACATCCGGCAGCCTCTGTTGTATATTACAAGCCCATTATTCAGGATTTCATCCCGGCGACAATTTTTGCTTTTTACTTTAAAGAAGCCTCATTTATCTTCAACAGCCATGGCAAAGGATGCTACTCCCGCTAGAGCAGATCCCGCCAGACCCAACGTCAGCACTGTCGTCTGCCAAGAATCTACAGCCCCCGCAACCGCTCCAAGCGATGCAGTCGCTGACGAAGCGATTGCTGCCGGACCGGCAATCGCAATTCCAATGCCAGTAGCTATCAGAGCCACAGAAGCAACGATCAGCGCCGTCTTGATTGGATTTTGCTTAACCCAGTTCCAGGCATTGCGTCACCAGCTACCGCCGGTGACGCAATCCAGCTCATCCTCCCCCAGCTCCCGCTCAGCCTCTGCCGCCAGTGACTGATAGGATTCCACCAGTTGTTCCGTCACTGATTTCTCGATTGTCTTGAATTGTTCAAAAGTCATGGACACATAACTCTTCAAGATATCATAGGCATCCTCCGGCTTCTCAATCTTGTTCAGCTTCGCACATGCCTCTTCATTGCCCTGAATATCAGCCCACAGCTTCGCTACCCGTTGCATTTCCTTTTCACTCTTGTAGGTCATCTGGATTTTGATATCCTCATCCTTCAATAGCATCTGTTTTTTCATCTTGAACACTCCTTTCTTTTCTTCTTATACATCGTTTATCCGATTATATTACAAACTTTTTTCAATAATTTTATCGGATGTACCAGATATCTTCCTCATAAGGAGCAATATTCGATCTTCACTTGCTGACGATTGGAATCATACGCCTGCCGTGATACGCAGTTTTCACAGTGCTGGGTCTTGCCCCGGACGCTGTAGCAGGTATCGCCCGTTGGCTGGAACTGACCATCCCGGCAGCGGCAGATATAGTTCCCATTCTGCTCCACCAGCCGGATACTGTCAAAAAGCTGCGGCTAAATCCCCTTTTCCGTAATATACTGTTCTAATCCTTTATCCAGTCCATTGCTCATGTTCCTCACCACACTTCCATCAGCTTTTCATATTTCGGTATCAGCAGCGTCTGATCTGCCATCATTCCTCCGCTGCTATCCATCCTGTATCCTCCATTCCTTTATTATGCCTTGAATCTAACACCCCGCAGAGAAATTTTCAGTAACAGATAGCACAAAATCACAAAAATTCAGGGAGATGCGATTTCGCATCTCCCTTTGTCTTTCCTGCTGTTCCCTCAGAACAAGCTTAATCCCATCCCATAATGGCGGCTACCGGCCCCCGCAGATAGCCGGCAATCTTCTTTGCCCCTGCCGCCGTGGGATGGGTTCCATCCCCGGCATAGTCCTCATCCTGGAGCAAGGGCTTCCCTTCGTTGACAGGAATGAAATACAGCTTTTTATCGCCCTCAGCCTTCAATGTCTCCACTGCCTGCCGGGCCCAGCTGCCGGCAGAAGGCCCGATGACCGCCGGTATCGGCTCCACACTGATGATGACCGCTGCCTGGTTCATGCTGCGAACCAGTCGGATCAGCCGCTCATAGCCCGCAATGAACACAGCGGCCTCCGGCTTGCGGCTAGGATCCGTAAAATCATTGGTGCCCACATTGATAAGGATGGCCTGGGGCTGAAACTGCGCCGGATTCCAGACCGGCTGAGCCGCGGTGAAAAGCGTCCGGGGATAGGTGTCCTGCGTATGAAGGCCATTGCCTGGCCAGTCCTCTCCATAATTGTGCACCACACCCTCGCCGGACTTTGCCACCACGCTCCATTCCGCCCCCAAAAGCCGCGCCAGCTCCGCAGCAAAGGATCTGGAACCATCCTCCCGATTCAGGTAGGATACCCCCTGAGGCCCATCGTTTTTCGCCCCCGCCGCAATGGAATCGCCGATAATCTCCATACGCCGGGAGGAAGCCGGCGCCGCCGGCAGCAGTTCCCCATCATCATCCAGCTTCAGTCCCGACAGCGTACTCACTCCGTACCGGCCCTCCGTACAGCGGACCAGCAGAAGCTGGTGGCGCCCAGGCGGCAGACCATCTGCCAGCAGCGTCTCATCGGACTGAGGCTTGAATTTCGTATACTCCCGACCATCAATGGTATAGCGCCACCAGTTCTGCCTGTCCTGGAGACAAGCCCGCAGCGATGTGCCGGTAAAATCCACCCGCAGGTAGACTGCGCCCCGACCGGTACGCGCAATGCCCGGCACTGCAAGATCCCAGCGGCCCAGGTACTGTATGGCCCCCGCATCCGCCGGAACCAGTTTCTGCGCACAGGCCACCGCTGACAGGCTGGTCCAGCTCAGTGCCAGTGCCAGCAGTAAAAGTAAAAATCCCCGTCTCTTCATTCCCTGCATCTCCTAATTTACACCACATTCAATTGCCGCACCCTCAGGAATCCATGGTTTTCTCCTCACTCAGCACCTGAACCATGCGGTCGTGGATCAGCTTTGCATACTGTACTGTCCCCTCATCGTTGGGATGGATACCATCCCTGACCAGCCATTCCGGATGCCGGGAAATAAGACTGTACCAGTCCACAACGGTCACATTGCCATGCTCCGCCGCTATTTTTTCAATATAAGCATTATTGGTGTTCTGCCACTTGAGCTCCGGACAATAGACATTCACCCAGAAGATATGACGATCCGGCCCCAGATACTTCAGCAGGTCCCTGGTCTGGACCTCATACCGTTCCGCTCCGGCAATCGGCCCATTAGTACCCAGCGCAATCACGACGATATTGCCCAGCCGCCCCTGGGCCTGCATGGCCTGGGCAGCCTCCAGGCCGCCGCCCACATAGCGGGATACCTCTGCATCGATATAGCAGCCGGGCAGCGTCTGCTGCAATGCCTTGGCTGAGCCCAGCATCACCGAATCACCGATACAGACCGCGCCATTCAGATTCACCTGCTGCAGACTGGCCTCCGGCACCTGAGCGTCCCCAGCAGCAGCCTGCTGATTCGCCAGATCCGCAGCATTTTCCTGCAGCTTGGCCTGCAGCTCCGCCTGATCCGAGGCCTTGTATTCCGCCGATGCCGCCACACCATTGCAGCCATAGCCCATGAACACCACGCCGGAAAAGGTAATCAGGAAAAAGCAAAGGCCCCGCACCAGTGCCAGCCGGCTCCCGCCAAAGGGCAGCCGCCTCTTCGTCACACAATCCGCCAGGGCATCAGACCAGACCGTCAGCAGCAGGATGATCAGAAGTTCCAGCAGCGCATAAAAGGGAAGCTCCGTCCACCCCATATGACTGAAAAGATAAATCACCGGATACTGCCAAAGAAAGATTCCATAGCTGCGTCGGCCAATCCAGCGAAAGACCGCCAGCTCCAGTAGTTCTCCCAGCAACAGCCGGGAATCCGCCGTCAGCCCCAGCAGTATGCAAAAGGCCGCTGTCATCAGCAGCATGCCTCCCTGGTAGGTGAAGCCGTTCTGCCCATCCAGCAGCAGATAAGAGGCAATCGTCATCCCCGCAAGAAAGCCAAAGGTGCAATAAGACAGCACCCGCCAGCCGATTCCCCGTGATGATGCGGCTGCCCGCCCGGACCGGTAAAGCCCCATGACAGCTCCAAAGAGCAAAGCATACACCCGGGTATCCGTACCGTAATAAAGCCGGGTCACATCCATATCCGGCGTATACAGCAGCGGCATCAATCCTGCAGAAGCCACCGCCAGCACAGCCAGCAGCGCCAAAGCAAAATTTCTCCCCAGAAAACGGAAAATCACCGTATACAGGAAAAACAGCAGCGGCCAAAGCAGATAATACTGCAGCTCGATACCCATGAACCAAAGATGGGTAAAGGGCGAGGTATTGGTGAGCCGGGTGAAATAGTCCGCATTCTGGGCAATCTGCCACCAGTTGTTATAGCCCAGCACTACAGACAGAACCTCCGGCCGCACCGCCTCAATGGCCTTGGGTGCCAGAAAATGGAACACTCCGATGGATGTGAGCAGCACCACCAGCAGGGATGGATAGATGCGGCAGATACGTTTGCGATAGTATCTCAAGACAGAAAAACGTCCGGCAGCCCACTCCTCCGCACTGGTATAAGCCAGCAGGTAGCCGGTGAGCACAAAAAACAGGGATACCCCCAGATATCCCCCTTGTATTTTGTCCGGAAACATATGAAACAGCGTCACACCTGCAATCGCCAGTGTCCGCAGCCCATCCAGGCCGGAAATGTGCGGCTTTCCCGGCAGGCCCGGCCGCCCATGCTGTAGAATCCCTGTAATGTGGTTCTTTTCCATTGATCTGTTATCCCCTGTCCCGTTAAATTGCCTTCCGCGTCCCATTGCCGACGACTAAAGACTCATACTATGGAAGTATACCACAATATGGCCCCCAAAGGGAATTTTCCTTCCTCCATAAGCAGAATCTCTCTGATTCAATTTCGCTGCATGTACTTGAGCAGTGCGGCGAAAAGCTTATCGCTTTCAATGGGCTTCGTCAAATGGTCCGTCATGCCATGGGCCAGGGATTTTTTGATGCTTTCCTCATAGGCATCCGCCGATAAAGCCAGAATAGGAATATTCCTGGCCGCCGGAGTCCCCATGGCCCGGATGTGGTCTGTCGCCTCATAGCCGCCCATCACCGGCATGCGGATATCCATGAGTATAGCCTGATAAGTGTCCGGCGGCGCCGCGGAAAACACTTCCAGCCCACGCTGACCATTTTCCGCCGTATCCACCAGCAGTCCCTTGGCGGACAAAAGCGACGTAACGATTTCCTGATTCAGCATATTATCCTCGCAAAGCAATACCCGCTTCCCCCGCAGCGCCGCCATATTCATCGCTGCCGGGGCCGGATCTGGCTGCGGCAGACTTTCCCCTGCAGCAAGCGTGACGGGCACCTGGACCTGCACCTGCGTGCCCTGGTTTTTTACGCTCTCCACCCTGATGCTGCCCTGCATGAGATCCACGATACGCTTTACGATTGCCAGGCCCAGTCCGGTACGGGCCACACCCTCAGCCCGCTGATCCCGCTCCTGCATGAAGGGTTCAAAGAGATGCTCCAGGAATTCCGGACTCATACCGATGCCGGTGTCCCTGACCAGAATGCTGTACCGGACCCGCTCCCCGGACAGTTCTTCATGCCGGACCACAAAATCGATATGCCCCCCATCCGGGGTATACTTCACCGCGTTGCTCAGTATATTCAGCAGCATATCCTGGAATTTCAGCTTATCTATAGAGATATATTCCTCCGCTGGAATATCCATCTGCAGTGAAAATTTCTGCTTTTTCTGCCTCATCTGCCCCTGCAGCGGAACCAGCAGCTTATCAAAAAAAGTCCTGGCATGGACCACCGATGGACTGAGCCTGTATTCCGCCCTCTCAATCCGGGCCAGGCTCAGGGTATCGTTGATCAGCGTCAATAAAAGCCGGCCGGAATCATATATTTTTTGCAGATAATCCTGCTTTTTCGCTGCCTCTTCTGCCCGGATGGCCATTTCGCTATAGCCCAGGATACCGGTCAGCGGCGTGCGCAGATCATGGCTCAGGTTGTTGAAAAACACATTTTTGGCCTCCGTGGCCTTCAGCAGGGATTCATTGAAGCGGCGCTGCCGGCGATACCAGAGGCAGAGAAAAACAATGACCACCAGCAGCCCGATAATGACATTGAGGAACAGCATATTGTGCTGCAGATAATCCTGCAGGGTATATTGCGGTTTCAGGCTGGTAGCATCCAGCATCAGATGATGGATGGTGCTGGGTGCGATAGCTCCCGTATTCTTTGACAAAATGCCGAACAGCAGCGACTCCTTTTCTTCCGCCATGCCAATGCACAGATTCAGGGACAGATTGCTCTGCGCCTTGTAGATCAGATGAAGATAGGGCTCGTGATAGGCAATCTGCTCAAATACCGTATTGGCCATGGCTGCCGCGTCCACCGCCTGGGAATTCACCGCATCCAGGCATTCCTGAGGCGAAGCATAGGTGACCGGCTGCAGGCCCACGGCTTCCAGATTGCGGATCAGCACGGCATTGCCCCGCTCCACCGCCACCGTATGGATCATCCGCACGGTCTCCGGGTTATAGATCAGGCCGCAGGACAGCGTCGTATAAGGCTGGATGATCTTATAGCCCCTGGCGGTGTAGTCCTCATAGAGCTGACCGCAGATATCTCCTTCTCCATCAGCAAAGCGCTGGAGCATCTCTGCATAATCCCGGCACATCACATACTCGAATTTAAGCCCTGTACGCTGGGAAAGCAAGGACAGATAATCCGGAATGAACCCCTTCACCTGCTGATCCTCCACGTAGGAGAGGGGCTTCTGATCCTGGGCCAGCAGCACCTTCAGCACAGGCGCCGCTGAAATCGCCGCGATTTCCTCCCGGCTCAGGGCAATGGTAAAGAAATTATGTTCTCCGCCAAAATATTTTTCAAACAAATGAGCCTGGATGGCATTATCCGCAGACTGCAGATCTTCCATCCCCTCATTGAGTTCATTCAGCAGATCCGGCCGGCTCCTGGTCACCACAAAATACTGGGCCGCAGGTTCCCAGGTATTCAGAATCTTATACCGCTGGTTCTGCACCGCATCACTGATCAGGGCGGTATCCACCTTGCCCTGGTCCAGGGCTGCCAGCATATCCTCATCCGTAGCATAGTCCTGATACTGTACATGGAACCCATGGGTTGCCGCTTCCTTCTCCATCATAGCGCGGCGGAAGGCAGAACCGCTGTTGCCCACCAGCATACCCTCATAGGCAGAATAATCATCATAAGCAAAGCGGTCATCTCCCGGGCGGCTCAGCAGCAGTGTGTGGCTGTAGCAGCTGGGATAGGAGCAATAATCATATTTCTGCAGCCGGGCATCGGTTTTGGCGATATCTCCCATGATATCGATATCACCGGCAATAAGTTTTTTCTCCAGTGATCCGAAATCACCGAATACGAATTCATAGTTCCAGCCGGTATACTGGGCGATGCGCATAAGATATTCATAATTGAAGCCGCTCAGGGCATCTGCCGACGTTCCGTCCTGCAGCCCCGGCGCCGGATACCAGCCTACCCGGACCACTTTGGCTTCTCCCGCACTGTCAGCCGCAGACTGGGAAATAAAACAGCCCCAGAAAGAGAGCAGGCAGCACAAGAAAACCAAGCTCTTCCAAACCAAGGATTTCTTCATAGCAGCCTCCCTATTTCCCGAACTTTTTGAAGAGCCGCACCATGGACCGGGCGAGTTCGCTGCGATTGATGGGCTTGCCCACATGATCGTCCATACCTGCCTCCAGGCAGGACTTTATGGAGGCCTCATCCACATCACCGGTCATGGCTATGATAGGCACGTGCCGTCCCGTGCCATATTCCAGCCCACGAATGACCTCCGTGGCCTCCAGGCCGTTCATCACCGGCATACGCCGATCCATAAGGATCATATCGTAGTTTTCCTGTCCGGCCCGAAGAATATCCACTGCCTCCTGGCCATTTTCCCTCCAGGTCACCACCATGCCCCAGTGCTCCAATAGCAGCTGGGCGATTTCCGCATTGAGTTCATTATCCTCACAGAGCAGCACCTGCTTGTGCTGCAGGATATCGGTGTAGGCCAGGCCCGCTTCCTCGGCCTGCTGTCCGCCGGTCCCCTGGTATTTCTCAAAGGCCAGCTGGACCGTAAAGGTGGTTCCCACGTCTACCCGGCTTTCCACCTGGATGCTGCCGCCCATAAGCTCTACGATTTTTTTACAATGGCCATTCCCAATCCGGTTCCCATGGTCTTGGAGGCCGTGGAACGTTCCTCCTGCACATAGGGATCGAAGATTTTCGGCAGGAATTCCGCTGCCATACCGATACCATCATCCTGCACCACGATCCGGCACTGTATACGATCATCCGCCAGCTGCTCCAGCATGTGGCATTCCACGTGGCCGCCGGACTTCGTGAATTTCACCGCATTGGACAGCAGATTGACCATCAGCTGCTGCACCCGCAGCGCATCCGTGTAGACCAGCCCCTCATAGGGTGACGGGCGCAGGAGCTGCAGGGCAATCTTCTTGTGTTCCGCCAAAGGGCGTATCACCGTATCCACATGGGCACATATGGTTCCTATTCCAATGGGCTCCGGCTTCAGCTTGATCTTGTGGCTCACGTATTTGCCAAAATCCAGCACATCATTGATAAGGGCCAGCAGCAGATTGCCGGATATACGGATCTTGGAAAGATATTCCCGCATCCCCGCCATATCCGTCGCCTCCAGCGCCAAATCCGTATAACCCAGCACACCGTTCAGCGGCGTGCGCATATCATGGCTGATGCTGGCAAAGAAGGACGCTCTTGTCTCATTGGCTTCCTCCGCCTCCTGCCTGGCCGCCTCCAGTGCCGCAATCTGCTGATGCTCATGGGTAAACTGCTCCGTAATATCGCTCATGCAATAAAAAATAGTCTCCCGCACTTCATTCAAATAGGAAAATTTTACTTCCTTCTGCTGCAGCGTACCGTCCGGCAGGCAGGTAGTCTGCCGGCAGATATAAACATCCTGCTGAGACAGCTTCTCCAGGATCACCGGCAGGCTCAGCTCATCTTTCGCCCGTTCCCGCTGCTCCGGCAGCACATCCTCCCGGAGGTACCGGCTGAGTTCCGCTTCCCATGTACCGTAGGTATGCATATGGGACCGCTGCCATTTCTGCCGGCTCTCATACTGATAGCACCGCCAAAAACCATTGCTGATGTAGATCAGCCCCAGCTCATCATAGCCAAGGCCTCCCAGCCGGTTGATGATGGCCTCCTCCAGCACCTGAGCCGTGATATCGTAGGAGTAGGACAGCCCTTCCACATCCCCGGTTCTGGGATTGGTGAATACATCTATGGCAATGGACAGCCAGATAGGCTCATTCTGAGGCAGCAGGCGCCGATAGCGCGCCGTTATATGGGTTTCACCTTTCTCAAAGGCTTGCAGCACATGCTGCCGGTTCAACTGCGCCTCCAGTGTCCGCCGATCCCCTGCCGTGTAGGAAAGGGACATCATTCCCTGAAAAGCTGCATCATAGGTCATTGGAAGCTGCACCTGATAGATTTCCGCCGCATAGGTCCGGTATTCAACGACCTCATTCCGGGTAAAATTATAACGTCCCCGGGCCACCAGGTTCTGTGACCGGATCTCTCCCTGCAGCCGCATGGCATGGGCATACCGCTCCTCTACCAGATGGCGGTTGGCCAGTACCTCCTTCTCGTAGCGTACCAGCTTATCCACATTGGTATAGGCGCAATAAATAAGCTCCTCATCCCCCGGCTCCCGCACCAGCTGACAGGTCATCTGCAGCCACAGCTGCTTTTTGCTCTTGGGATTGAGAAACTGGTAGGTCCCCGCAGCCCGCCGGTGATCGCCCCGCAGCGTCGGACATTCACGGAGAAACCGTTCCTTTTCCTCCGGCACCATATAGATATCCAGCAGCTGATCCAGTGTCTTTCCCACGACATCCTCCGCATCCATCCCCATCATGCGGAGCAGACACTGGTTCACGCTGATGCATTCCAGCTTTCCATAACAGCGTCGGTAAACAGCAATGCCGCCAGGGATTCCATCCAGCTTGCGGTTCAGCCGCGCAATCTCATTTTTCTGTTCTACCTGTTCCGTTATGTCAATAAAGCTGCCCACCAGTCCAATAATCTTTCCCTGGCTGTACAAGGGCCGCTTGCTGGCCATGATATCCCGTTCCCGCCCCCGGGCCACACATTTTCCACGGACCAGATGGGTAGAGATTCCCTGGTGCAGCACCTGCCATTCATCATCAGCAAAAGGATCCGGATTGGAATGCCAGCCCATGTCCTCATCGGTCTTTCCCCGCAGTTCCTCCTGACCGGAAAAGCCATAATAGTCCAAAAAAGCCTGATTCACGCCAACAAAACGACGTTCTACATCCTTCCAGAAGATCATTGTCTGGGTTGTATCCAAAAGCTTCTGCAGTAGGTCTTCTCTTGCTATTTCCATGCCGCTGTACAACACCATGACTGCCCCCTCATATACATCATCAGCCGTTCGCATTATTTTATAAACAAAATGCACCAATGTTCACTCGATTGAATATTCCATCGCTTATATCACTACCTATATATTTCGCGGTCCAGATAATGATTCCTTCACCGCGACAGCCCACAAGCTAAAAGATTTACTATAAAAATAAGAACAGGCACTCTTCTAACATGTGCCTGCCCTTTCTTCCCGCCATCGATTGTTGTTTCAATCCCCGCAATAGCTGCGTTCTTCCCGGGGAATATCCTCCCACTTGATCGCATTGACCTCCGTACCATGCCGGATTCCCCAGGCCGCGGCAATGCCCGCCGCCTCACCGATGCTCATGCAGGTGGGCTGGATGCGCATGGAGGCCTGCAGCACGAAGCTGGCACTGATGCACCGGCCGCCTACCAGGAGATTCGGCACCCTTTCCGTAATCAGGGCCCGATAGGGAATCTCATAGAACTCCCCCATGGGCAGCTTTGCATCCACCCGCTCCCCATGGGCATCGATATACCAGGCCGTCCGGGCCACCGCATCCGCAAACCGGCTGCGATCATGATAGTCCGATTCGGTCATATAGTATTTGCCCCGGATGCGCCAGGATTCCCTGGCCCCAAGCATGGCTGCCTCCCGGCTGATATAGGCATGCTCAAAGCCCGGCATATGCTTCACCAGATACTGCGCGATCCGCCGGATCATGCCCCGGCCATAGCTCACCGCCCGGCTGTAGGACAACGGCTCCGTGGCGCTGAACTCCGGCGGCAGCTCCGGGCAGTTCATGGACATAGTTCCCGGCTTGCCGGTAATGGTGAAGGCCTGGATATAATCGGCATCCTCTTTTTTCAGCTCGCCAGAAGCCACGCCCCGCTGGAAGAAGTCCTCCAGCTTGTACCTGGTGGTACGATTCCTGGCCTCGGCGATCTCAAAATAAGGCGGCTTCGTCTTGCACCTGTCATCCTGCAGTTCCACCGCATCGTATTGGTACAGCTTATCTATATCGATGCCGCCCATCTCAAACCGGAAGCTCACCGGCTGATTCCGCCCGGTCCTGTCAGAGCCCTTTTCCGTGGGAACGCCGGCCAGCCGGGCCAGCAGCGCGTCCCCGGAGCCATCGATGAAGACCTTGGCTGCCACGGCGGCCAGCCCCGCAATGGTGTGCACTACACAGTATTTTATTCGCTGCTGCTCCATTATGATATCCACCAGCACCGTATGATAAAGAATCTCCACCCCCGCCTCGCTGCACAGTTCATCATAGACTACCGCCAGCGTCTCCGGATTGCTCCAGCCGTGCTCCGTAATGCCATCGGACATCTCGATGCCATGCGCCCGCATCCTCTCCTTGACCTTTTTCACATGAGGGGTATCGCTCTGCGGGGCGAAGGTGGGCATGAAGGGCACTACCAGCCCCAGTGTCTGCATGCCGCCCAGCGCAACGCCCCGCTCGATGAGCACCGTTTTGGCCCCGTGGCTCGCCGCGTTGATGGCCGCTGCCGTACCGGATGGCCCGCCGCCCGCCACGCAGCAATCCGCTTCATAGAGAAGGGGGATTTCCCGATTCCCATAGGTTATTTTTCCATCCCTGGCGGCCGGTGCCGCCTCCCCGGCCGCAGGAAAGAATCCCGGCCCTGCCAAAGCGCCCACGGTCACCGCTCCTGTTAATTTCATGAAATCCCTCCGAGAAATTGGAATATACATACGCTTCCCCGCCTTTCGCGCTGCTATCCTTGGTATAAAGAAATATTCCACACGAAAAATCAGATTCCTTCCCCATAGAATATAAAGCTCCTGTTACCTATGCATAGCAGGCCAAAACAGCGGCAATGAAATCATCATAGCTCTCACTGGCCATGACCCGGGCCGCATTGTCCCGCTCCAGAAGGAGCACGATCAGGTTGTCATAGACATCGTGGAATATCATCCGCTCCTTTTTATTCACAGCCAGCAGCAAAATGATATTCACCGGCTGCCCATCCCAAAGCAGAGGCTTCCGATCATTGAGCAGCACGAACATGCCCGTTTTATCCGCCTCCATCTTCAGTGCATGGGGTACAGCAATATTGCCGAAAGCCGTGGAGGCCTGGCTCTCCCGATAAAGGATTTCCCGGGCAAAGGACGGCTGCACGTAGCCCGCCTCAGCCATGCGGCCCACCATGAAGGAAATAGCCTCCTCCTTGTCCCTGAATTCCTGATTGCGGCAGAAGAATACCGGATGGGAAATCTGCCGCAGTTCCCGTTCCAGCCGCTCCCGCTTCTTTTCATGGCGGATCTGGCGGAACTTCGCCTCAATGTTCTGCAGATCCCGCTCATTGGCAAAGGGCGTGGTGAGCACCCATTCGAATCCGCTTTCCAAAGGCAGCGGAATGGTTGAAATGACCAGATCCGCCCCGGGCACCGTCGCCAGCATATCCGCTCCGGTGACCACCGTTTTCAGCTCCAGCTGTGATCCGAAATGCTCCTGCAGCTTTTCCACCAGCAGATTGGAGAAATCATAATACTGAGGAAATAAAATGACGCAGCTCACTTTGTTGCGCTGAGTCTTCTGGCTCTCCAGATTGGCGCCGATATGCAGCGCGATATAGGCAATCTCGTCCTCCCCGATATCGGAGCGGGTGATCTCGCGGATCCTGTCGGTCACCTCCACCGCACTTTCAAAAATGAGCGGACAGGTATTCCTGATATGCTTCAGCAGCGGATTCTTCGCCGTATAATGGTTCTTCAGCCGACCCAGCAGATTATGGATATGCAGCGCGAATTTCACCAGAAAAGCTTCGTTGTCCACATCTATAAAATAGGAATTCCGCAGGATATCCTTTACCTCCTCCACAATGTGCAGGCATTCCCCGCTCACCACCAGCCCGATATTTTCCCAGGTAAGATTTTCCAGATCTATCTTCATCAGATGGCTGAGCAGAATGATGGTGAACTCCTCCTGCTCAGCTTTGCTGTAATGAATGCCGAAGGCCGCCTCGATCTGACGGGTGATATCCTCCGCCAGGCGCTGCTCCCGTATGCCCACCGGACATTTTACTGCCCGCGGCTCCCGGAAAGTCTTCTGGTTGCGGATCCGGTCGATGCTGATGGCTATATCCAGCAAAAGATTCACCAGCGCATATTCATTGATGAAATAATGATATTGCTTGCATTTTTGCAGTAATATCTCCTTCAGCAGCTTGAGATCATATTGAGGAAAGGCCTCCTGCAGGATGGCAAAGCTCATGATGCGTTCCTTGAAATCCTCGTACAGCACGTTGCTCAGCAGCTTGCGCTTGTCCAGCTCAGCCCCCTCCAGGGAAACATAGGAATCCTCCGAGGTCAGATAGAGCCCGAATTCCAGCAGACGCCTCCGCACCTCAGCCATATCCTTGCGGAGGGTCTCGATGCTCACAAACAGCTGATCCGCTGTCTCATAGAGGTCGGTCCGCGTATCGCCGGTGGCATCGTTGCGGATGAGCTGGGTGAGGATATACCGCACCCGCTGCGGCGGCGTTTGCGGGGAAAAGGCCGCCTGATCCGCTAGGAACCGCTGGCCTGCGGCGGCCTGAATCCGATAGCCCTGCCGGGATGAGGTGACGATAGCCGGGTTCTCCTGCTTCAGCTGCGCTATATAGGTTTTTATGCTGCGCTTGGAAACGCCCAGCAGAGCAGCCAGGGAATCCGCTGTCATCCAGCTTTCCTTATGCTCCAGCAGACATTCAACCAGCTTCTTGTGATTCCTATTCATCATTGCCTCCTGTTACAGGAAATAAAAAAGTACAGAAATATTCTGCCGGATAATACCCCCGGCAGAATACCTCTGAATAATCCAGCTCATTTACAATTTTTCGCCATTGCTGGCCACGACCTGCTGATACCAGGAATAGCTGTCCTTCAGGCTCCGCTTCCGGCTCCCCTGTCCATAGTCGTCCATATCCACATAAATGAAGCCGTAACGCTTGGACATTTCGGAGGATGAGCAGCTGACGATATCGATCGGCCCCCAGGGATAGTAGCCAAAGACATCCACCCCATCCCGGACAGCCTCTATCATCTGCTCGATATGGGCCCGGAGATAGGCAATCCGATAGCTGTCATGGATGGTCCCATCCTTTTCCACCTTATCAAAGGCCCCGATTCCATTCTCGGCAATCGCGATGGGCTTCTGGTAGCGGTCCCAGTACATATTGAGCTTGGTCCTGAGCCCCACCGGGTCAATACCCCAGCCCCAGGCACTCTTCTCGATGCAGGGATTGTCGTAGTCGGTCTTTTTCCGCTGCACGCTGGCCGCATCGGCAATGCGGGTGTAATAATAGGAGATTGCCATGAAATCCGCGGTATTCTGCAGATCCGCCTGATCCTCCGGGCCGAAGGAGATGTGGATGCCATGATCCGCAAAATATCGGAAGGCATAGCCGGGATACCTGCCGCGCAGCAGCACATCCCCGTAAAAGAATTCCATCTGGTTGCGCTGATAATTTGCCAACACATCCTCCGGCTTGCAGGTGGCCGGATAGCTGATGCCATCGCAGAACATCATGCCGATACGGGCATCCGGGTCCGTTTCATGGGCATACCGGGTGATGCGCCCGCAGGCCACCATCTCGTTATGGACGCCCTGGTATTTCGCCTCCAGCAGATGCTCCACCCTGTCAGCGGGAATACCCAGATGGTTGAAGGACTCATGGACGATGAGATTGATCTGGTTCACCAGGATCCAGTATTTCACCCTGCCCCGATAGCGGTCCAGCAGCGTCCGCCCATAGCGTTCAAAGAATCCGATGAGCTCCCGGGAATACCAGCCATTGTACTTCTCCGCCAAATGCAGCGGCATTTCGTAATGGGACATGGTAATCATGGGTTCCATGCCATTGGCCAGGATCTCATCGATCAGACGGTCATAGAACTGCAGCCCCGCCTCATTCGGCTCAGTTTCATCCCCCTGGGGAAAAATCCGGGCCCAATTGATTGAGGTGCGGAAGGTATTGATCCCCAGCCCCTTGAGCAGGCGCAGGTCTTCACGGAAGGTGTGGTAGAAATCGATGCCCCACCGCTTCGGATAAATGCCCTCCCTATCCTGTCGGGCCGCCGCAATATCCCCAGAGGTTATTTCTTCATTATAGCGCTTTTCCAGCGGAATATCCGCTTTATATTTATTGATATCCGCCAGGCACCAGCCCTTGCCGCCTTCCTGCCAGGCACCCTCGCACTGGTTCGCCGCCACCGCGCCGCCCCACAGGAAGTCGGGCTTCAAGCCCGGCTGTTTCTCCATTCTCGCAGTCATCAGCCATGCCTCCTTTCCAGGGTCGCCACCCGCTCGTCCAGCTTCGCGAATACCTTCAGCAGCTTTTTCGTTATATTCAGCTCGCTGTAGATCGTCATAAGCGTATCCTGGGCATGGGTGAACAGCAGGGAGTAGCCCGGGCCCTTGCCAGCGGCCTCCTCCTGTATCCTATCCGTCTGTATCTGATGGGCTGTGGTCATTTTCTCCTGGGCCTGCTTCAGCTTTTCACCCGCCTGGGCAAAATCACTTTCAGCCATGGCATTCATCGCTTCAAAAATCAGCAGCCGTGCATCGCCAGCCTCAATGATGATTTTCATCGAGGACTCGGTTGTCTTTTCATCCATTTCAATTGCTCCCTTCGAATCCTACTTATCCGTTGCTTTTACCAGGCCGGCTTCCTCTTCCAGTTTCTGCTTTTCAAATATCTTAAAGAAAGGATACCATATCGCAGAAGAAACAGCTACCACCACAACCAGCAGCAGGAGGCCGCTGAAGCTCTTCGTGGTGATCCAGGTGGAAATAGGGAACGGGCAGTACCACATATCAAAGAGCATGGTCGGAATAGGCACCACCGCGATGACCTTGGCAAAGAACCAGACGATGGGCGGCAGCACCAGCCCCTGGAGCCACAGCGGCAGCATCATGACCGGATTCCAGGCAATGGCACCGAAGACCACCGGCTCATTGATATTGAATATGCCCGGCACCAGGCAGGCTTTGCCCAGCGCGCTGAGCCCCTTGCTCCGGGAACGCAGCATCATGATGACCAGCGGCAGGGTACACCCCACACCGCCGACCCATAAATAGGCTGAATAAATCGTCTCCGAGGTGATGAGATTCAGCTGGCTGTCCGTTGCCGCGATTCCCGTAGCCGCCAGCGCCACATTGGCGGTAATGGCTGCCAGGAAAATCGGCTTGGTCACTGGCGTGAGCACCCAGCTGGAAATGCCCATGGAATAGAAGAAGCAATAGATGAACATCAGCAGGGTAAAGCCATAGGAGGTTTCCATAAAGGAAGCCAGCGGCATGAAAATCGCCAGAATCATATTGTAGATATCGAATTTCAGAATCAGCACCACAATCCAGCCGATGCATACAACGATTCCGATGGGCAGCATGGAATCGAACCAGGCCCGCACGAAATCCGGGATAACAGAGTCTTCCTTGAAGAAGGAGAACTTGCCGAACAAGCTCATGATCCAGCCGGTGAAGAGTCCGCAAAAGATGGCGATGAACATTCCGCCAGCCCCCAGGGATGCGTGGGAAAAGCCTACGGTCTTATCCGCCACAACCTGCGGCGTAATGACCATGAGGAACAGTACCAGCCCCGTGAGCCCCGCAATCAGCCGCTGCTTCCGCAGCCTTTTCTTTTCCATGAGATTGAAGGGAATCAGAAAAGCCACAAACAGGGATATCTTGCTCAGGGTCCAGCCATAGGGTTCCCAGAATGAGGGCAGCGCCGGTATATAATCATTTAAAATTGCCAATACGCAAAACAGTGACCCCAGCAAAATGAAGGGCAGCACCTGCATGATGGAATCCTTCAGCGTAACGATCCATACATTGCTGTTGACCACCTCCATTTTAGGGGCAAAGCTTGTCTTCAACCAATGAATTACTTTTTCCATAGCTATTTCCCTCCTTTATTCGAATAAAGATAAAATATGATCCAGTGCTTTTTCCCCGTCCAGATGGGAATAGTACTCCGGCTTCATGAGAGCGGCCTTTACGTTGGGCCGATCCGCCAGGATCTCCTCCATCTCATCCATGAGATAGGCCAGATGCGGCCCGATCATGAGGCAATCGATTTCATCGATGTAGTTCTCAATCTCCGATTCACTGCGGGCAGTCACGCTCATTTTGATACCCCGTGCCGCTGCCGTCTTGCGAATATTTGCCGCCATAAATCCACTGGATGCTCCCGAACCGCATACCAGCAAAACCTTCAATCCATCCATTTTTCCTACCTCCTAAAATTTCAACAGCTTGTTGACTTGATAGCTTTATTATAGAAAATAGGCCGGAGCAGAACAAATAAAGGTTTGCACTTTTACGGTGCAAACGGATAAAGCTCCCTACTTATGCTAAGAACTCCCGCACCATATAAACATAAACCGAATTTCTCTGTCTGATGAATTCCATTTTGCTCAATACAATCTATCAAAAAACGCTTCTCCCAGCCGCATCCAGGCAAAGAACCCGGATGCAGCCAGGAGAAGCGTTTATGGTGATTCCCGATACATTACCATTACAAACATTTGATACGGGACCCGCGCGGAAAACATAATGCCATGGCTATATTTTTGCAAAATCACGCCCGCCGTACAGTGAACAGCCGGCGGNGGAGGAAGAAATAGCTTCCCATGACCATAGATCCTGTGATAAGCCAGGTGACGGGATAAATCGCCGTAAGCAGCGTAAAGTCCGGCATGCGCCAGAAAATCGTTAAAATAAATGCTATGCGCAGCAGGCAGGAACCAAATAACGTCTCAACGGCTGGCAGCAAAGAAATCCCCATTCCCCGCAGGCAGGAGCCTGGGATTTCATAAGTAGCGGTCATAAATTCCGGTGCGGTTACAACCAAAAGCCGAATCAATGCATATTCCATAACGCCATCGCTGCCAGTGAAAATATGCAATAATGGATAACGGAAAAAAACAAAGATACCTGACAAAATGGCCGTAAAAACAATGGCATAAATCAACGCCAGACGGAAGATCTCTCTGCAGCGCTCAAAATTCCGCACAGCATAATTCTGGCTTGTGAAGGTCACGGCTGCCTGCGCAAATCCACTGATAATATAATACGAAAAGAATTCAAAATTCAGCGCCGCAGACACCCCAGCTACGGCATCAGAACCAAAACCATTGATAGCCGACTGAATGACTACATTAGAAAGAGAAAAAACGACGCCCTGGATTCCTGCCGGCCCCCCAATGGCGATAATCTGCCGAACACTTTTAGGATGGAACATAACCAGCCGGAAGTTTAAATGAAGATATTCTTTTTCCTTTACAAGATAATATAAAATCAAAGCCGCACTGATTCCGTTTGCTAAAGTAGTCCCTAAAGCAATCCCGGCAATTCCCCAAGGAAACACTACTGTAAACAATAAATCCATAAACAGGTTGCTCAGACTGGACACTATCAGACAATAAAGCGGACGGCGCGAATCCCCATCCGCCCTTAAGACAGCACTGCCAAAATTGTAAATCATGATAAAAGGCATGCCTAAAAAATAAATTCGTAAATAAAGCTCTGCCATATCGATAATATTAGGCGGCGCCGCCATCACTTCTAAAATGGGCCGAGCGACAAGTAAGCCCAAAACCGCCATGACAATACCCACGGAAACAGCCATGCTCATAGCTGTTTGCAAGGCTGCCCGCACGCCCAAAAATTTTTTCTGCCCAATTTTTATCGCAACAAGAACGTTCGCCCCGATAGAAAGGCCAACAACCATACTAATAAACAGACTGATTACCGGCGCATTGCTGCCGACAGCTGCCATAGCCTCACTGGAAATAAATTTCCCGGCAACTGCAATATCCGCTGTGTTAAATAACTGCTGTAAAATACATGACAATACTATAGGAACAGCCAACAGCATAAGCTTTTCCCCCAGCGGTCCATGCAGCATATCCATTGACTTTTTTTTCGTCATCTACAGCCCCCCTGATTCATCATCTATTATACTCTATCTCATGTACATATTACGGCAATATTCCTGCATCGTCCACTCTTTAAGCGCAAAAAAGAGAGCAGCTATTATTTTTATCTGCTCTCCTATTCTTGATGTCCAGTATTACTTTTCCTCGATCCTATCCAGATCTTCCCGGGCTGACTGCAGTCCTGCGGCCAGGGCCTGAACATAGTAAGCTTTGGCGATGGTGAGATCCCTGGTGATGCCCAGGCCATTTTCAAACATACGGCCTGCGGCTGTCATGCCCGGGGCGGCAATGATGTCACCGCGCTGGGCGGACTTCATATAGAGCTGCAGGGCCTTGCTGTAGTCACGGGCTACTCCCAGGCCAGCCTCGTACATGTGGCCCAGGCAGCAGGTACCGGTGATATCGCCGGCATCTGCCGCCTTTTGATACCATTCGACCGCTTTGACCATATCCGGCTGTACGCCATAGCCATTCTCGTAGCAGAGGCCGATGTAGCGCCCGGCCTTGAAATTGCCCTGGCGGTCTGCCATGCGGAAATACTCCAAAGCCCGGCTGTAGTCCTTGGCGACGCCGCTGCCCTGATAATAGGCTATGCCCTGATCCAGAGCCGCCTTGGCCAGCACACCCCGGGAATTCGGCGATGGCTTGGTATCCTTCTGGTGCTGGGCAAACAGCCAGTCCCGGATGCCCTCGATATTATAGGCCACGGACCAGGTGTACATGTGATTGCCGCCGGCAAAGACCGTGTAGTTGATTTTCGCCCGCTGATCTTCAATCTGTTTCACCAGGGAGGCGAATTCCGCCGGGGTTGCTTTACTATTCCAAAAATCGCTTTTGGCCACCCGGCTGCCCAGCTTTTCCCACCGGCTGACCGCATCATTCATGCCGGGATAGGCCTTGGTATCTCCCTGGCTCACCATGATCCAGAGATTCTTGTCCTTGAGTGCCTCCATCTCTGCCGGATTCCATTGGCAGGCCACCAGATACTGGGCCGCAAAAAGTTCCGGATATTTGTCACTGATGGCGATATTGGTCATACCACCCTGGGACTGGCCGGTGCCATAGATCCGGTCCTTATCCACCCCATAGTGGTCGATCACGTCAAAGAGCAGATCTGAAACCAGGGTGAGTCCCCTGGTCCAGGTATTGCTGTCCGTGGTGAGCATATCTATGGAATCCACCAGCTGGTGGGTATAGGCCGGTGCCAGGATGATGCAGGGATGCTTGGCCTGTTCCACGGGATTCGCCCAGACAGCCGCACCATTGCCCTGCACCAGCACCATCTTGGGATTTTCTGTATTGGCGCTGGCGTCTGCCACGAAAAACAGCAGCGGATATTTCTTTGCTGCATCATAGTCCCCGGGCAGATAGAGATAATAGGGAATTTTATAGCCGGTTTTCGGGTCCGTATATTCATGGAGCTGGAATCCCTGCAGGGCCGGCTCCAGCTGTTCCATACTGGTCAGTGTCTGATTCATAGGGGCATAAAGTGTCCCATCGGCTGCCTTCACCAGCCCGGTCTGGGTGACCTGCAGAGACAGCTCCGGCATCTGACGATTGCTGTTGCGAGGCGCGTCCTTGCCATCCCGGCCATGATTGCCCTCATCCTTGCCCTCGGCCCCGCCGGCTGAGCTGGGCTGCTTTTGGCCCATGGGCTGATCCGATACGGTATTTTCCTGAGCCAGCCAGAGAATTGCGTACCGACCGGAAACATTTTTCATAGTAAGCTCCGGCTTGTCACTGGTATATACCGCCGTAATCCGCTTGCCGGGGATGGAAAAATCCTGCACGGAAAGCGAGCCCGCCGTCAAGGGTGCCGGATATTCCAGCACGGCCGCTGCCGGCTTTTCCCCATCGCCATAGACCTGACTGATGGTACTGACCTTCTGGATGCCTGCCGTTTTCATACCAGTCACCGTACGGACTTCCTGTATTGCCGGCACTGGTGCCTGGGCCGCTTCCGCCACAGTACCAAAGCCGCTAAAGCCCAATATTCCTAAAGCTGCCAGCATAGCAGCCCGCTGTCCAAAATTCCGCATTAACAAATCCCTGCCTTTTTCAATTGATACCTCCATTATATGTAAATTTTCACGAAAAACAAGAAAATCCAAAGCGATTTAATCTATTTCTAATCCAACCCCACGAGCAGTTCTATAGCAGCATACACGAAGTCTGCTGACTCTCCCATTGACCTTTTGAGAATATGATTTTTATTTTCAAAAATAATAAATATAATAAATCTCAAAATATATCATTTCATTAGCAGGAGAACAATCCTATTCCATAGAATCAATTGGTGATATATTCTACAAAGGAATTTATGCGGCCCTTCTGTGTCGTGTGTAGTGACACAGAAGGGCCATTTCCTTCAAAACATCAAGGAGGTCCTCTATGGAGCCTATAGAATCAGCTTTTCAAAAATGTTTTGATCAATTGCCAACGGGTGTTTTCATTGTCCGCCAGGACACCTATGAGGTTCTGTACTGCAATACCGCTATGTCCCGTATGTCAGGCAAACAAATGAAGGCCGGCACTATTTGCTATAAATCCCTGCGCAACGAAGATACCCCCTGCACAGGATGTTATATGCAGCGCCGCAGCCGTCAGGCACATTTCTACCGCTGGTATGCCAAAAACATCACACGCGATTTTTCCATACGCACGGCAATTATTACCTGGGAAACACATCCCGCCTATGTTATTTTCTGCACCGATTTAAACGAAAATTTTGGCAGCAATCACTATCTGGAAAAAGAGGACCTTCTGCAGAAGCTGGAAGAATCCTTGACACTGGCAGAAAAAAATGCCAAAACGAAATCTGAATTTCTTTCACGAATGAGCCATGATATCCGTACTCCTATGAATGCCATTATCGGCATGACTGATATTGCCCTAAGTAAGGAAAATCCTCCTGCTACTATGGATTGCCTGAAAAAGATCCAATCCTCCAGCCATTTTCTGCTCAGCCTGATCAATGACATCCTTGATGTTTCAAAAATAGAAAATCAAAAGCTGCAGCTTTCACCTCTGCCCTATCCCTTAGAGGACTTTCTGCAGCAGATCAGCCAAATCATCCAGCCGCTCTGTAAAGAAAAAAATATCCGCTTCACCATCCAAGCGGATATTCCTAAAAACAGCTGCATATTGGCTGACCGAACACGCTTCAATCAAATTTTTCTCAATCTGCTGTCCAATGCCGTAAAATATACCCCGCCGAATGGCTCTGTAGATTTTATCATTGAAAATTATTGGGAAAAGGATAATCTGCGCCATATCCATTTCACGGTACGCGATACCGGCATAGGCATGTCCGCAAATTTCCAAAAACACATGTTTGAGCCCTTCAGTCAGGAGGATTCACTCCATATCAAGGAAACTGCCGGAACCGGTCTTGGCCTGTCTATCGTGAAAAGCCTGGTAGATCTCATGAACGGCAGCATCTGTGTAAAAAGCACTCCCGGCTGTGGCAGCACCTTCACCATCGACCTCGAACTGCCGCCCTGCAGTTCTGCCAAAGCCATCAAAAAATCTCTGCCGGACAACGTACGGCCCCGCCTGGCAGGGCTTCATATCCTGCTCTGTGAGGACAATGCCCTCAATACTGAGGTTGCTGACTGGATGCTCCAGCAGGCGGGCATAAAGGTAACAAACACAGAAAACGGTCAGGCAGCGCTGGAAGTCTTTGCAAAATCTGCCGACTATACCTACGATGCCATCCTTATGGATATCCGCATGCCTGTGCTGGACGGCCTCGCCGCTACCCGACGGATCCGTGAACTGCCACGGCCAGATGCCAAGAGCATTCCTATCATCGCCATGACCGCAGATGCCTTTGATGAGGATCGGCAGCGTTCCCTTCAGGCTGGAATGAATGCTCATTTATCCAAACCATTGCAGCCGGATATCCTTTACTGTATACTGCTCCAGTATGCGGCCGGCCAGCCCTGAGGACCACACACAGCAAAAAACAGGAGCCGCCATAGTGACAGCCCCTGAGTTTCATTGGCAAAACTTTTTATTTACTGTTTCACCGCTGCTGGAAATAAGAATTCAGCGGATCTTCTCCATAGCGATTTGGACCATCTGTTCCTTTAAAGAACAACATATATATTCCCATTCCAAAGCCTACAATGGGAATCAGGCACAGAAGCCAAAGCCACCCGGACTTATCCAGGTCATGCAGCCGACGAATTCCCAATGAAATGGCACAAACAGCCACCGGGATGTACAATATTCCCATGAGGATTGTTAATCCTTCACTTTTTGTGGCGGCCGCAATACCATAAAAGAGCCCATAGATCAAGGACAGGCATAGGCTCCGCAAAAAATACCGCTGGCGATTCAATCGTCCATCAAAGCAAAGGAACTTCTGCTTGAAATCCTCATTCTCAAAGGAATGGGCCGGCTGATTCGGCAAAGGATTCTGCATCGCCGGGCGCGGCGGCATCATCCTCTGCTGCATCTGCGGCTGTACCGGCGGCTGCACTGGCGGCTGTACCGGTTGCTGCACTGGCGGCTGTACCGGTTGCTGCGGAGCTGGATTTACACTGGCTGCCGGCTCCTCAACCACCGGAGTTCCGCAGAACTGACAGAATTTAGATCCTGCCTCTAAAGGCTTACCACATTCCCCACAAAATCTTCCCATCTTCTCTTCCTCCTTTTATCAACGCTCCAATGGATCAGGTCCATAGGAATTACTGCCCTTATTCCCCTCCGCAAAAAGGAAATACACATTATATACACACCATAACAGGCTCATAGCAATCAGGGATATGAACCACGGCGAGGAGGCATCATAGGCTTCGCCCGTACTTTCTATAAAAGTGCTGACGCCATAAAGAACCAGGCTCAATGCCAGCACCTGCTGAGCCATAGCCTCAGATTTCCCCATATCATGGAGCCTCCGCACATCCAGAGTATAAAGCAGCGGCAGGGCGATAATATTGATGACAGTAACCAGGTATTCTACAGATGACCCCACCCCTGCAATGCCTTCCAATATGGCCGAAAGAATTGCTATAGATATATCAATGACCAGAACACGCTTGAAATAACGCAAGCGGTTCAAACGCCCCTCGGTCTTGAAAAAATTTTCCCTGAAGCCTTCATCCTTCACCCTGCGGCTGCCAGCAGACTGCATTGGCGACTGCTGGTTTACATCCGCGGACATTGCTGACTGTAGCTGCTGCCCGCAAGATCCGCAGAATGTGGCATTGTCCTCTAAAGGAGCACCGCAATGCGGACAGAATTTACTGTTTCCCATGAAATCCGCCTCCATTATTTATCCGTAAGAACCGTATCCACAACGCCTATGCCATCATAGGTATTGAGTTCCTTGCCATTTATGGCCACGGCCCCCACCTGGAATTCCGAATCATTCTTCACTATGAACTGTATGGTACACTTAGCCGCCTTATTCTTCCAGGTACAACTGCCATTGAATTCCACAATGCGGCGATTATCAGTGGACTTGAAGGAAGTCCATTCCCCATCCTCAAAATAGTTATCAAAAGCCTTGCCGATAACCACCCCTGGCTCCATTTGCAGCGTGCCATTCTTGACCAGCTTTACATCCTTGGAATCCAGATTGAAGGCTGTCTCCACCTGGCTCATGATCTGCGGCGGCAGAATCACCGTCCCATGCTTCATATAATACCGCACTTCGACAAACACAAAGAAAATCAAAAGAGTGCACAATGCCTTCAGCCACCATGGACGGTCATCCTTTTCCTTGTCTCCAGACTGCCGCCTGGCCGGCTGCGGCATCACCGGCGCATCCTGTATGGGAATACGCTGTTGCTGTGGTATTTGCTGTTGCTGCGGTTGCTGTTGCGGTGGTTGTGGTGGTGCTAATGGCTCTTCCACAACAGCTTGACCGCATTCACCACAGAAACGGCTTCCCTCCTGAAGCGGCGCACCACATTTTGAACAAAACCTGGCCATACCTCTCCCCCTCCTCGTCTCCATAGCTATTTCTGTTTATCCAGTGAAGCCTGGGCCTGCTGGATGAATTCCTGTACATAAGGGAACCCCGGCTGCGCCTGATGGATTTCCTGAAATTCACTCAATGCATCCTCGTATTCCCCCTGGTCAAAGGTACGGACTGCCTCCCGATACTGTTCCATGGCTTCTCCAATCTGCAGCTGGCTGCCATTCTCCGGCAGAAATTCCCGGACAATACTGACGGGGATAGCAAAATTCATTCCCTGAATCTGATTACCCTGCTCATTCAGGCTGCCAAAGGTGGCCACACCGATGACCTTTCCCTGTTCATTGAATACCGGGCCACCGCTGTTTCCATTGGTAATAGCAGCATCCATCTGGAAAATCTCCCAATTATCAGCCATCATTTTCCGAGCACTGAGCATCCCGGCAGTAAAGGTGGATTCCAGCTTGCCATCCTGGGACAGCGCATCGTTGAAGGTTGCCACTCCCGGGTACCCCAATACAAATACCTTGTCCCCCGCATGCATAACAGTATCATCTCCCAATTCCACCGTCGGCAGGCCCTTACGATCTACGGCCTGCAGTACGGCAATATCCTTGCCGGGAGTAGGCTCTCCGATTTTTTTCACCGTGCAGGCAAAGCCGTCCTGCACCTTGCCCATCCCCAGACTGGCATAAAGCTGCTGCTGTACATTGCTGACCTTCAGATGGGAAGCGTAAAAATTCACGATGACCTGCTCCAGCTTGCTGAGCTGATCTTCGCTCAGGGAGTAGCCGCTGGCACTCAACTGCTGCTGGAACCCCAGCAGATTATTTTTCACCAGCTTCTGCAAAGCCGACTGCACCATGGATTGCTGCAGCTGTTCATCTGTCAGATGGACCACATGGGCATTGGTTACGATACAGCCATCCTCGGTAAGGATAAAGCCTGTTCCCATGCAGCCGCTTTTCGCCTCCTGGCTGATGACCTTGGCCGATGGCACCAGATACAGGGATGGCTGCCGGATCAATTCATCGAAATAGGCCGATATCAGCTGCTGTTTATCCGCGATTTCACCGGCCTTCAGCCGCTTGGACAGTGTCTGAAGCAGGCGCTGGTTGCCCTCAGGAGAAATCTGGCAATCCTGCACAGATATCTGCGCCGTATATATATTCGTTATGAGTACAACCCCCGGCTTATTTATATCGGCAATCACCCGCGGACTCAGCGCCGCATTCTCATCCTCAGCGCCACAGCCTGCCAGCAATACTGCCCACAGCCCTAACAGCAACAGACAGGCCCCCTGCCGGGCAGCCTTCACAAACCCTTTACCTGCCAAAAATCACTCCTCCTCTGCCGCTGCATCCACCAGACTGGCCGTATCCCTCATGGTCTGCAGCGTCTGTTCCCGGCCTGCCATGTTCTCATCCATGATGCATAGGATATAGTCCGAACTGGCTCCATAAATGATGCCCGCATCATCATAGAGTCCCACCAGCTCACCGGTTTTATGGGCAATCTGGCGATTCGTCAGCACACTGGGAAAACATTCCTTATCCGTCTGCTGCAGCAGGAAATCCAGCATCTCATCATCATAACTGCCGCCTACGCACTGCCGCTTGTAGAGTCGGGTAAAAAATTTACCCAGATCCTGTACCGAGGTATAATTTTCCCGGCCGGCCTGTACGGCGGCCATATCCATCATGTGGCGCTGCAGACTGGTATCGCCATAGCCCTCCCGCTGGATATAGGCATTGACAGTATCCATTCCCACCAGGTCAATGACCATGTTGGTAGCCGTATTATCGCTTTCCGTGATCATATGGAATAAGACATCATGCAGCGTAAGCTGTGTACCAGCGCTTCTCCCGCACAGGCTTCCAGCCCCGCCTACCTTATCCTCCTCGCGCAGCGTCAACAGCTGGTTATCCTGCAGTTTTCCCGCTTTTTCCAGATCCATGGCCGCTGCCAGTATGAACACCTTGATCAGGCTGGCCGAGCGCATGGACTTGGACTGCCAGCTGACCTCTGCGTCCCGTGTCGTACCAGGAAAAGAAATATACACCGCATATTCCGTCGAATCCTGCGCCATCCTCTGACGCACCCGTTCCAGCAGAGCATCCATAGCCGGCCCCGAATGCCTTTCTGACACTGCTTCCACCGCTGTGACGGACTGCTCCTGAGTTGGTGCCTGAGACTTCTGCTCTGGCTGAGCTGATGCAATAGTATACAGATACATCAGTGTCAGTCCCGCCAACAGCAAAAACAGCCGACTCAGCTTTTTCCCATTTCCAGCTTTTCCTTTCATTGTAGTCCCTCCAACGCCCTGTTCAGTTCCGCATCCAAATCATCATAACGATAGGCAGCCTCAGTTCCCTTATGAAAAAACACCAGATAGTCCTGTCCCTGCTGACTGGCACGGATTCCATCCGCCAATCCCTGGACGCGCTGCTGCTCCGCCTCGAATACCTGATCCAGTTTCTGCTGCACCGCCTTGTCCTTCACTGCTTCGCTCCCCAGCTTACTGCGTTTTTCCTGGATATTCTTCAGGATGTTGTCCGCCCGGGGCGCCATCGTGCTCTCACCGCGAAAATCAGCATGATTGCTTAAATACCCGTTGATATCCGTTGCCAGCGCCGCAATTTCCTTGTCATACTGAGCTTTAGCCGAAACATAACCGGACAGGAGCTCCTTATCGCTCACAGCTTTTTTAGTTCCGCTGTCCTTCGGGCTGCCGGACGACGAGGATTTCGTCACAGCCGCCGGATGGCTGCCAGGGGAAAAGCTGCCCTTCAGCAGATAGCCCCCACCAAAGCACAGTCCAGCAATGACAACCACCAGCAGCCCGATTATGAACTTCTGGCTGCCGGGTTCCCCCGCAGGAGCCGAAGGCTGCGTATAAACAGGCTGTACCGGCCTTGGCTGCACAGCCGGGGGAGGTTCCCTATATTGCGCCTGGGGCCGTTCCGGCTCAAACCGACCTCGCCCACAGCCCACACAGAATTTACCGGTATTCTGCTGTCCGCAGGAGCACTGCCAGACATCGGCAGCCGGGACAGAAGCCGCGGTATCCGGCTCTTCCCCAGCGGATGGTGCCCCATTATCCTCACAGCTGGCTGCCGCAGCAGCCGTGTCATCTTTTTCCACCGAGGCAGGCTCATTCCAGCCCAGCGCATACATGAAAGTATCCAAAACGAATTGTATACGCCGCTCCTGCAGCCCCGATTCCCGAAGCTTGGCCTCTGCCTGCATCAGAGCCGCATGGCGTTCAATGAAGCTGTCTCCTGCCGCTAAGAATACTTCGCCCACATTTTCCCGCAGAGCCCCCTTGATTGCCATGGCATCCCGCTCCAGCGCCCCGGGAACCTTTTCATCCAGCAGATTCTCCAGTTGGCTGCGGCTGCCTAAAAGGCCGGGATTCTGCTGCAAAACAGCCTTCAATATATCACCGATGGAATCCACATGCTTCACCTGCCATCCCTTATCTTTAACAATCCTTATGCCTTAAAACGCAGAATTATAGATGTACGAAATATCATCCGTAGTTACCTCAAAGGTTTCAAAATCCGGTGCATTGACATTGCGTATCACTAATTTTTGCGGGCTGCGGGATCCTCTACGCAAAAAACCGTTCATAGACAATCCGGAGAAATTGGTACTATAGCTGCCTACTTCCTGGCCATTTGTTTCTAATGTAACAGCCATATGCATATGGCTTACCTGAATAATCGGATACATATAAGCTCCATAGAAAAAACCTTCCACAAGAAGAGCTGATCCCTGCTTTGTTACATTAGTGGTAATCCACTCAATCTCATTGGCATTATTCATCGTCTGCTGATTCTTGGCATTGAGCTGCTTGCGGAATTCCGCTATGCGGGCAGCCCTGGCTGCCTGCTCCTGGCGCAGCTGCTCAGCCCGGCGGGCCGCATCCAGTTCTTTTTTCTTGCCAATGTATTTATTCAGGTCATCCGCCAGGTTTCCCAACTGCATCGCAGTGGAAAAATCGGTATGCTCGATCTTGATTTTTCCGGCCGTATCGGAAAGGGTCGTCACATTATCACGGATGCACTTGACTGCTGCGGCACTATCATCCGCTAATGGTGTTTTCAGCACGCTGTCCATATCATTCAGGATATCCATCTCCAGGCTCAGAGAATCCTGCAGCGCCTTATTGGACTCCTTGTATTTCTCACTTACCCTTGCACCGGCGATACTCTTTTCCGCTGATTTCAGATTATCCGTTGCTGTCTTCAGCCGCTTCAGATAGTCCTTGGTATCATCTCCATCCGGATCTCCCTTCAGGTCCTTTACATCCTTGAGAGTGGACTGCAGATCCAGCACCACCTTCTGGGTCTCCTCGCATTTAGCGATATAGCGTTCTTCGCTGCCGGAGACATAGGCATAGATGCCGATGACGGCCAGCAGCAGCACCACTGCCACCGCCGCCAGATATTTCACAGTATTCCTACTACCAGAGGGTACTGCCGGCGGCATTCCGCCATTGCCATTTGGCAGCACCGCCTGCATGGGCTGCTGCACTGGCTGCTGCGGCAGCGGCGGCTGTATGGGCTGCTGCACTGGCTGTACCGGCGGCATTGTCATCGTATTCTCCGATACCGGCGGTATCGGCTGGGTATCCTGTCCCCCTGCTGGTCTGGATTTGCCGCATTCCTTGCAAAAATTTCCCACATTATGGCAGCCACAGCTGCAGGTCCATTCCTTATTTTCTTCCATTCCACTCGCTCCTACACTAAAATAAAAGCCCCTGCCCCATCAATAGCTTCTGCTCTGCAAAAAAGCAATGACCGCTTCACGGTTCCAGAGAACAAACTGATGCGTTTTCCCATCCCGGGTGAATATCACCATCCCGTTCGGTACTAATCCCATCGTCCGTTTCTTTTCTACACGCAAGATATCCTTATAAAGGATTCTGGTATCCCCCACCTGGATATTAAAGGCATGTGAATGAAAGGTAACGCCCATTGCATCAAAAATCAGCTTTCCTCCCACACCTTCAATGCCCCTAAAGTAATTAGCCTTGACACTCTGCCCCACATAGTCGGTTCCCTGATATCCGCTGCTGCCCGTTGCCGGAGCAGCTGTATCTGTGACGGCTGCTCCGGCGCCGGCGCCTGTCGGCACTCGGGTACCGCATTTTGTACAAAACTTCGCTCCACTTTCCAGGGGACTTCCACAATTTGTACAAAAACTCATCTTATTCCCTCCTATCGGTCTTATCTGCCAATCATTTCTTATTTCATCAAATGAAGCAGCTTCGCCCGCACGATCCGCTTTACAGATGCATCCACCCGCTCCGTGCTCAGCTCGCCGGATTGCAGTGCCTTCAGCAGACCGTTATAGACAGCGGTCTCATGCTCGTACTCATGGCAGACCATGACAATATCCACCCCGGCCTGCACAGCCCGGACGCCGATCTCCGAAAAGTCATAATGCTTGGACAGCGCCCCCATTTCCGTATCATCCGTGATGATAAGGCCCTTAAATCCCATCTGCTCCCGCAGAATGCCCGTGATGATCTTGGGTGAAAGGCTGGCTGGGGAACTGCTGTCTAAAGCATCATAGGTCAGATGGGATACCATCACAAAATAATTCTCCGGATTCCTCTCCTGTATCATGGTCTGAAAGGGCACAAAATCCACCGAAGCCAGCAGCTGCTGCCCTGCCTGGACACGATCAGCATCCATATGGGTATCCACCCGGCCCCGGCCCAGTCCCGGAAAATGCTTCAGGCTGTACAGGATTCCCTCCTGCTCAAAGCCCTCTGCCGCATTGCGCACAAAATCAGTGACCACCTGGGGATCTGTACTGTAGGAACGGGTACCCGGCGAACCCACATCCGCCACCGGTGCAAAATCGATATTGAAGCCGATGGCCTTGAGTTCCTTGCTGGTACGGACAGCCCATTCCCTGGCAGCCTCCGGCTTGCCAGCGGTTCCCAGCGACTTAGCCGCCGGCGGCGGTGTAAGGTCGTTGGCCATGCGCACCACTTCGCCGCCCTCTTCATCTACAGCAATGAACAGGGGGACCTTCTGTCCCGCCTGCTGCTGCAGATGGGAATTCAGCTTGGCCACCTGTTCCTTGGATTCCATATTGCGATCGAATAATATGACGCCGCCCATCCCGTATTCATGCAGCATGTAAAGACTGTCATCATTGACATCCTTGCCCTTGATGCCGATCATCATCATCTGACCGATTTTTTCCGCTGGTGTCATGCCGGCCACGATTTTGTCCACCTTCTGATCCAGCGTAAGCTCAGCGGACTGAGCTATGTCCTTGCTGGTTTCCGCGGGCTTCCCGACATTTCCCTGGGAATGCATCCTAAAAACATATGTGCCTCCGCCCACCAACGCCAGCAAAAGCAGCAGAATGCCCACCAGCCACCAGCCGCTTCTCTTTTTACGATTCTGACCGCGTCCCTTTAATTCCATCTCATTACTCCTCTTTTGATTCCATTCCGCTGATCAGCCAGCCGCCATCCATATAGCGCATCGTGGCTGTCCCCGTGAAATACTTGGTATTGATGCTGCCGCTGGGTGACCTGTCCTTCGCTTGCAGACGATAGGAAAGCTCCACCTTGTCGCTCTCCGCGGACAAAACATTCATGGAGACGATTTCACTGGAAACCGTAGTCTTGTAGCCATCAGAATTCAGATTGCCCTTCATGGCCGGAACCAGGCAGTTCCGGGCCGTAGTGAAGTCATGCTGCCCAATGGCCTTCTCATATCTGGCCAGCACCGTCTTGGCCCCCTCCACATCAGCCTGAGCCTTGGGTGGCTCCGGGTCGGGAAGGCGTATAGTGATGTAATTGACCTTGCCATCCGACTTATTGATGGCGAACCTCAGGAGTCCCTTTTCCCCATTGGATGCGGTAAAGGTATATTCATACAGCTTCAGATCGTTGTAATCCGTAAGCTCATAGTCCTTGCCATAGGCGTCGAACACCGCCTGCAGAGCAGCATCCTGATGCAGCCCCCGTTTGGTCTCCACCGTACCGTCATTGGATTCCAGAGCAGTAACCATGCCATTGTAGATGATTACATTCATATGGTCATATTTATACCGGACTCTTCCCTGCTTCATGGTTTCCTGGGAATTTTCCCTGCCCAGGATCTCATGTACCTTGTCCAGACTGTAGCCGATTTCAATGCCGCCCAGAGACAGCTCCGAATCCACCTTGGGAGCCTTCTTGTCCGTCGACTGCTTCGTGGTCGGACTGAATTTTGATCCAGTGCCGGAGCTGCCAAAGCCGCCCTTGACCACAAAGAAGATCCCGATGCCCAGCAAGGCCACGATGACCAGGATCAATATGACCTTCATCGGCCCATCCTTGGAGGGTGGCAGCGCCTGCGGCGGCGAAAGGGGTACCCTTTGCTGCATTGGCGCCGTCGGCCGGCTGGGCGGAGTCACCAGCGGAATCCGCTGGGTTCCCTGTGCCGGCACGGCAGAAGTCGCTGCTGTAGCGGCTGTTGTAGCGGATGCAGCAACTGCAGCCGCTGCATCCGGTGCAGCGGCCATGGTTGCCGCTGCAGACTGACCCACCGGCGGAGCTCCAGCTCCAGCCTGGGAATTTCCACAGGCTACGCAGAATTTCCCCGTATTGATCTGACCGCAGGAGCAGGTCCATCTGCCCGCAGCGGCCTGAATAGCCGCCGCAGCAGTTTCCCTGGGGGTACCGCAGACCGTACAGAACTTTCCGGTGTTCTTCTCTCCGCAACTGCAGAGCCACGCTTCCACCGCTGCCTCCGCACCGGCCCCATTGAGCGCTTCCTCTGCCATCCCGTCCATCAGATTCCCGGCCGGTGCAGTCTCCCATCCCAGAGCGTAAACGAAAGCATCCACCGCATTCTGTGCCCGGCGGTCCTGGATATTTTTATCCCGCAGCAGTTGCAGAATCTTTTCCTTGGCTGCTGTCCGGCCCTCTTCATCAGCGGAGTCCGCCGCCAGGAACATCTCACCCACATTCTCCTGCAGCGCCGCCTTGATGGGGTTGAAATCCCGGGCCAAAGCCCCTGGAATTGCCTCATCCAGCTTTTCCACCAGAGCGTCCCGGCTGCCCAGCAGATTTTTATCCTGGGCCAGGATTTCCTTCAGAATATCCCGCACCGATTTATCTTTTATCTCTCCCATATCACTATTTCCCCTCTGTTTCAAATCCTTCCCTGGCAGCCGCGTCTCAGCTCAGCCGGAGCTGGCCGGGCTGCTGGATGCTCCAATTCTCATTGGCGCACCGGAATATCGCGGGCCGCAGCACTTCGATGTGCCCGTAGCTTCCGCTGTCATAGTTGGACTGGAAGGCTTCCTTCATGCCCCCCACACTGTGAATCTGGTTCTCATAGTTCAAGGACGGATTAGGCACGACGATATAGCCGCCCTGCCGATCAATCTGCAGAGCCCAATAGGTCCCGCTGGAGGAAGAATTCGTTGCCTGGAATACCGGTGGCAATGAATTCTGCCGCATGCGCAGATCGTAATTCGTACAGGTAAAGAACCGGATATTATGCTTGTGCACAAAGGCATCCCGGGCTGTCTTCCCCTCGTAGCCGGCCAGATGGGACAGCGTATTGTATTCATTCAGGAAACCGTCCATAACCGATATCTGAGACGCGGCCGGCCGCTCCGATGCAGTATCCAGACCAGGCTGTGCCTGCCGCGGCTGATATTCTCCCGCATCCCGCTGGACCGCTCTGGCCGCGCCGATGGCCGCCAGCTTTTCCTCCAGGGCCTGCTGCCCCGCGCGCAGTTCTTCCTGTTTTCTCATGAGCTTCCGCTCCAGTTCCTCGATCTTTTTCCGCAGGATCATGACCGAGCGGTTCTTCCTCGCCGAAAGGGATGCACAGAGAAGGAAAAGGAATATCACCAGGGCAAAAAGCACGCAGATCAGGATATCGCTTATCCAGGGATTGCCAAAAAGCCCCATGATCTCTGGCGGCGGCCCACCCTGGCCGCCACCCATGGAACTATAATCGTCTCCTTCAGCATAAGCTATCCGGCTCAGGATTCCCCCCAGCCCTCCTGCCATTACAGCTGCCTGGGCAGCCCTTTTCTTCCAGCTTGATTTATTCATGTGCCAGCATCTCCATCATTTTTTTCATGGCCTGTATGAACACAGGCTCCACATGGATTTCTTTGATATCCTTACCCTTTTCCGCAATATAATAATTATACACCCGCTTCTGGATTTCCGTCTTTTCCTCATCGGACAGAGCAATGCCATTGAGCCAGATGCTCTTGCGGTTGCCGTTGAATACCTCCAGGAAGTGCCAGAGCTCATCCAGTTTCCTGACCTCAAGCCCCGCAGAGATATCCCTGGCCGATACGAAATCATCCTTGAGATGCGGCACATCCTGTACCGCATATTCCTCGCCGCAGAGCACGGAACTCAGTACATACTCATCCTCGGTATCGCCAAAGAGGCTTTCCTGGACGCTTTCCTCATCGAACAGCCGATGTCTGGGCCGTTCCTCCACCATGCCGCTGGCCACCTCGATCTTTGGCTTGTCGCTTAGGTAGATATCAAAATTATAGCTGTCCGCAAAGCCGGATGCATCCAGCATCATTTTCTTCAGTACCCGCATGCGGACGCTGCCACTGTCAAAGAGACCGCCGCCCGTAAGCCAGTAGAATACCCGGGAGCCATTGCCGCCCACATAGATGTCCGGCACATGATCCTCGGTGTATATGCCTTTTTCCTTCAGCTTGGCAAAAATCCGTCCCACATAGTAGAAGATTCCCGCCATAGCGGCCTGGGCCTGCTCCAGCATGCCCTTAACCTCATCGTTGCCCGTGAGGTTGGCCAGCGCCTCCAGATATTCGTCGCTGTGGCGGCGCATGTCCGCATCCAGCACCGCAGTACGCTGCTCGCCGGTCATGCCGCCAAGATCCAGACTCGTTCCAAAGAACTGCTGATACTGACTGTAGATGGGCCGGAACAGATAACGCCCCGCAAAGCGTATGGAGGAATGATAGACAATCCGGCCCGGCCGGCCGCTGATAATGGATATATCCGTGGTACCCGCACCAATATCCAGGCAGACGGCTCCATCACCGAAATTTGTATCGCTGCTGTTGAGCTTATTGAAATGCAGCGCTGTGGCCACGCTTTCCAGCTGGGTATCCAGGAAGCTGGGCGAGGCCTTGAAGCAGGTGCCCTCGTTGGCACTTTGGATGGCCTTCAGGCACATCTTGCGGAAGGATTCCCGTTCCTCATCGGAAAAGGCTGCGGGGTAGGAGAAGTTCCATTTGATCTCCGCCGCGCCATTCAGCGCTGCCTCCACCGCACTCTGCATGCAGATCTGCTCCAGATAGGAGGTTGCCTTGTAGCGGCCCGTATCCCCGGCCTGCCATTTCAGGTTTGCGTCCACCCGGCTGCCCAGTTTTATGAATTCCTGCTGATGCTCGATGGTCAGCGGGAAAATATGTCCATCCTGCAGCGGCAGAATCACATCGTGCATCTTTTTCGTATTCAGCAGATGGAATATGCTCAGGAAAGAACCATCCTCCACATCCGTGGTGGACGGAATGAAATTCAGATAGGTATTGGTCCGGGCCGCACCGCTCTCGGTGACCTGGAACAAATGAGAAGCAAAGGACAGCGGCTTCGGCTCGGTATGATTTTCCTTATAGTAGATCATGGTGCTGGAAGTGCCGAAATCAATGCCGATCTGCCACTTGCTCAGATCATTCACCTCAGCCAGCGGCGGCAGCGCCAAGAGCACCATGCCTGTCTCCACAACCGTGCTCCGCACATTGCCCTGCACGGAGGAGTTCACGGTGCAGAGCAGTACATCCGGGAAGCCGTTCAGCTTGGCGGTGTAGCGGTTTGCCATGCCGTCCTTCGGCACATCCGCTGAATCCTCCACGCCATAGGTCCAGGGCTTCACATAGAAGAAGTCCTTGCCCGCCTCCTGGGTATTCTGGGCGTCCGCATTCTCATAATAGAGGTAGTACTTGTCCCAGCCTTCCCGACGGATATTCGGCCAGATTTCCACAATCGGCACATTTTTCTGCAGGTAGATCAAATCCTTTTTGGGATAATGCTTTACGAAATCATATTCCCGGCTCTCCTCCCAATTGCCGGACAGCGGGAAAGCGAAATGCACCAGCACCTCATCCTGGCCGTCCTCGATGGTCAGGCGGTTCGCAATATCCTCCGTGGAAAAATACTCCAGTATTTCCCGGCGAAGAGGCAGAATAGCGGTGAGATCCTCTCCCGCCAGCAGATCCTCTCCGCGGATACGCATGGTATTCTTCAGCGCGTTGCCCGGCTCCATGACAGCCATGTATTCCGTGAAGAATTCCTCCGGCCGGCGATATTCCGTATTTTTCAGCAGTACCGGACCGATCTGCTCCGGACCGTTGTAAAGTTTGTCCTCCGTGATGTCATTGGCGGTGATGCCCGGCCACACGATGAGCTGGGTCTGGGGCACATCCCAGGCTGCGGATACCTCCCGCAGCATATCCGGCGAAAGCAGCAGGATATGCTTGGCCGGCTCCCGGCCCGCCGTGGGCACCAGCCGTACCTGGGAATCCTCCGCCGTGGCCGCCTTGGCCTGCACGGAGAAATCCATTTCCCGGAAAACGCCGGCATTCAGCTTCAGCCAGCCCCGATTGTACTGACAGTTCATCAACAGCTGACGTCCCGTGTACCGCTGCTCGATTGCCCGGCAGTAGTCCTCGATCCGTTCCATCGTGAGCAGGTAAGCCTCATTGTCCACCTTGTTCTTTACATGGGCGCTCAGGTTCTCCCGCAGCTTCTGCAGCCAGGTATAGAGCGCACAAAGATCCTCCTCCGTCAGGTAGGGAATAGGATCTGACAGATAGATGCCGTTATTGCTCCAAGGCTGCGGGATGCTGCCGGAAAAGGCCGTCATATAGTCCGCCGCCACCGCCAGCAGGGTCGTGGGCGAAGACATGGCCAGCGGCACATCCTGATAGAAAATAACATAAATGGTATTCCAGTCCGTATCGTTGCTCATGGACTTATTGGGGGCCAGATCCCGCAGGATCCGCTCCATGCTGCCGGCATTGCCCGGTGCATCGCCGATCCGGACCTCCTCGGCCCGGAGATTCAAATGTTTTATATCATTCAAAGCCAGCATCGCCAGCAGGCAGCGCCATTCCCCTACCACCCGGTTATGCAGGCCCTGGACGAACTGCTGCTCCATGCGATTCTGCTTATCGAAAAGCGCCATTTCAAAGAGCAGCGGCCGAGCCCATACATCCGGTATGGAGTCAATGCTGCCTATATCCTGGATATCGCCGCTGACAGCCAGGCTCTTGATCAGGCTGTCCAGAAAATCGTAGGTCTCATCTTCCCATATACTGACTTTATCTGGCGTAACTGCCGAATTTTCCTTTAGCTTCGGCAACAATGGAAAATATTGATTTGCCATGCTTTCCCTGCCTCCTTATCGTTTTTCACAGCCATCATACAATGCCCGCAGGAACCGGCCGAAGCCGTCTGCATAATCGTCCCTGCAGGGGGTCTCCGCCAGGCGGAACCAAAGCTCATGGATAGTTACCTTGCTGTCATCCTCGGTAACACATTGTGCAAAGAGCTCCGGATTGATTGCCGCCGGATTGATTCCCAGGATGGACATGGGATGAAGCAGGTCCACATTGCGATTATGGGTTTGGTCTGCACCGATCAGCTGCCACAGCCAGCGAACGAAGCATTCCGTATATTCTTCAAAATTCTTGATTTCCAGAGTATCCACATTCAGGCCTTCCAGGTAATCCACGAACCAGGGATACTGATAGGCGCGCAGATGCCCGGCGCTCAGTTCCCGCAGCACCGGTCTGACCAGATGGATGTAAGCGAATACGAACCGGATGTACTGGGCAAACTTTTCCTTCATGGAAAATTCGCCCCGCTGCCCGTTCTCATCGATGAGGGTGTACTTGGGGAAGTCGCTCCAGCTGAAGCGCATATCCTCACCATGGGTGATATAGGAGCACTTCTTCAGGTGCTTGATATCACTCTGGAAGAAATCGATAGCCGCCAGGGCGCCGTAGAAATCCACGATATGGACATTGTTTTCCTGACTGGAAGAGCCCACACTGAACTTTTGCACCGGGGCCAGGACGCTGTCGCCGATGAAATACATGGAATGATAGATATCCTCTTCCTTATTCTTCACCGAATAATATTTGAGAGCAGCCTGTGTGCTGGTAAGGAAATTCTCTGAAGAAGCGTAGACCTGGCCGTTCAGTACATCCGTTGCCGATGGTGAAAATGAGAAATAGGGCAAAATCAGCCCGCCGCCGATGAGTACCTTGCCCTCATCGTAAAGGGTCCTGAATGTCTGCCGCAGCAGTTTGGCGATGGTGGGCATGCCTGCCGCGCCGGTGCCGCCGAATACGGAGCCGGTCAGGAAGATACGGGCCACATCGCCGGTCTTGGCATCCTGGGTCACCAGCATCCTGAAACGGTTCCAGGGCTCCGCATCGCTGTTTTCCGCCGAAGCCGCATCATCCAGCACCACTTTTTTGGCCATGACCGCCGCACCGATGGAAGGATGGCCTCGGAAGCCCTCATTCAAAAGAGTGCTCCGCTCCTTTTTCGTATAGAGCACCTCGTAGAGATCTCCGATGGGTGTCCCCTTATAGGCCTGATAGGAAAGTACATCATCCAGGCACTTGTCATGCTCCGTAGGATTCCAGACAAAGGGATTGGCCAGCTCCACCTTGGTCTTGAAGAGCGAGGTACGTCCTCCCACCTGCATCTGCTGGAAACTGGCATAGCAATGGAGTGCCGCGCTGCTGCGCGCCAGATTGCCGTTGCCCACATCCGGATCAATAGACATCACATACAGCCGGGCAGCAGTAGGGAACATCCCCGCCGCACATAAATGGGTCAGTGATTCCAGCACCTTGGCACCGGAACCGCCAATCGATATAAAATAATAGCTCATTCCTTTGCTCTCCTTTTCCTGAACTGCGCGGAGCGTACCATACGGGCTCCCAGCGGCGTATACTTATAGCAGGCCGGTGTAGCGAACAGGCTCGCCACATAATAACCCACAATGCCTAATAACAAAATGAATAAAACATAGATCAGCACATGCAGCTTTAGCACCCCATCGTTGCGGGTATAAAAATACGGGAAAACGATGCAGGCCAGGATATTCACCACTCCGATGACCGCCCAGATTGTACGCTTCCCCACCAGCTGCGGCCCGCGGATCTTCAGCAGGAACCGTGCCATGAGATACCATACATAGGTAAACACGCAGGCTGTGACCGTCATATACATAGCCAGATTGAAATACTTCTTGCTCCATGCCGCATGGGATGCGCCGCCTGCCTTCAGGAACGTCTTGGCTATCCCCGAGCCCGCAAAGTAAACCACCATTCCCAGGATGAAGAACAGCAGCAAAATCCCCAAAATTTCCAGCAAGGTCTTTTTCGTCCTATCCATTAATACACTCCCTATCCATTCAAGATTCGTCTATATCATAAAGGCCATCACTCATAGCTGACAACCAGCGCCATATTTGCCATGATAGGCTGGGCCGCACTCAGAGCAGAATCCTTCAGAGACTCAACCAAATGCGAGAAATTGATGGTTTTGGAGCCATCGAACTGCTGCGCCGTCATTTCGGACACGTTCTCCATATTCCACTGTTTTACCCAGTCCGGCAAGGAAATGCCCTCCGGACCTGGTGCCACCGTTGCATAGACCAGATTGACCTGACCGCTGTCCAGGGATTTCTCCGGCGTGAAGCTCAGATCCAGCGTAAACATTCCCGCCTGGGATGGATCCGGCTCGATAGTCAGCCTGCAATCCCCATCAGCCTCGGGCTTCTGCCATTCCCCATCCTTCAGCACCTTTACCTCCACCTTCGGCACCAGTTTGTGGACATCCACATTGCAGCCGTCCTCCGCAGGCTTGTACTGGAAGCTGGTCACGAGATGGGCCGGGTCTCCCACCTTATCAATGCCGAATTCCTTCATGCGTTTATCCTTCAGTTTCAGTTTCTCATCCCCGAAGATATTCTTGCTGTCCTTTATTTCCATGCTGGAAAGGTCCGCGGGATGGTCCATGAGATTCTCGGAGAGCAGCAAGAAACGCATATCATTGTCTCCGGATTTCTTGGATTTACAGCGCTGGATGAAGTCCCTCACCTGATCCTCCTGCCCCAGCACCAGCAGATAAAAGGGCCGGTAGCGAGCCGGATCATTGCCGCTGTTATAATTGAACTTTTTAGCCTCGCCTGAGAACCCCACATCAAAGATATCCCCGTTGAAGGGATTTTTAATTCCGATAATAGCCGCCGCCAAATGATTGGCAAAATATTTTTCCTTCACCTTTTGGGCCACATTGCTCCAATCCGCATCGCTTTCAAACAGATCCGTCACGATGATGGACAGATGACTGGTGTCCGCTGTATCCAGCACCGTGTGGATAGCGGTTATTGTCTCATTGTAGGCGGACGGATCACTGAATTTCCGATGGTCCCGCCCTTCCAGCGGCTGTACGGTTTCACCGAACCGGAAGAACTTCACCTGCCCCATCGAGTTCCCGATATCTTCCAGGCTATCAGGCAGACTGCGATAGACATTCCCCTCCGGAATCGTCGTATAGCCCTGCATGGAATAGGTTGCATCCCAGTAAACATCCACATCCGTTTTCTGCTTCTCCGCCTGCTGCTTGCTGAAGATACTGGGAATATCCCCGCTCACCGTCGGCCCTGAAGGGCCACACCCTGCCAACCCGATGGCCGCAGCAAATACCAGTACCAAACCCAGACACGAACTCCATTTCATTGCCAAAATCCCCCCGTATATTCAATATAAAAACCAACTCTATAGAAGCCATATAAATTTAATATGATTTTAATGCAGTTCTAATAAAAATATAATTTACATTAATTCATTCTACAAAAAAAGGGAATATCCTGTCAAAATTGACAATTTAAACTACTTGATGGAAATATATTATGGTTGAAAAGGCCGAAATCAGGCCGAAAAAAAGCCCTTGACAGCAGCAGCCATGCGCGGTCAAGGACTTTTTAAATTCTGTGGACATCCATAGGACATTTTCTTCAGTCAGCCTTTGATTCCCACTTCATGATACGGCCCACCTCGCCGTAAAGATAGTCGGCCAGCTTCCTGGAGCCTCCAATGGAGGGATGGGTCTCATCGCCGATAAAGTCACTGCTCTGCAGCTGCAGGGCAGTACCGTGGATGGGCAGGTAATACAGCTGCGGATCCCCCGCCTGCTGCCGGGCCGCGACGGCCTGCTGTATCCACTGACCGGGCTCCGCCCCCAGGTTGATGGGAATAGGCTCCAGGGCTATGAGCACTGCCTGGGGATTCATCTGCCGCACCAGGCGCAGCAGACGGATATAGCCGGCGACAAAATCCTTTTCTGCCGGCTTTTTCGGCTGTTCCACAAAATCATTGGTGCCGATGGCCAGCAGGATACACTGGGGAGCAAACCGCCGGGGATCCCACCGGGGCTGTGCCTGGGAAAAGAAGGTCCGGAGATAGGTATCCTCAGTATGGACCGCCCTTTCCCGACCGCCGGTCTGCCAGCTTTCCGTGTAATTGTGGACCACGCCCTCACCGGATTTGGCCACAATGCTCCATTCCGCTCCCAGCTTTTGGGCCAGCAGCGGTCCAAAGGCGTTCAGCCCATCCTCGATAGTATAATAGGACAGCCCCAGAGGACCGTCATTCATGGCCCCGGCGGCAATGGAATCACCGATGACCTCCAGGCGACGCTCACTGGCCGGACTGGCTGGCAGCAGTCTGGCGCCATCCGCCAGCAGCAGGCCTCTGAATTCACTGATGCCGCCTTCCCCCTCACTGCAGCGGGCCAAAAACAGCGTGTGGCGGCCCGGCGCGAGATTTTCAGCCAGGGTGGTTTCCCCGCCCCGGGGCTGGAATTTGGTATATTCCCGTCCATCAATAACGCAGCGCCACCAGTTCTGCTGATCCTTGAGCCTTATTCCCAGCGATGTGCCGGTGAAATCCACCCGCAGGTAGACCGCCCCCCGGCCTGTGCGTGCCAGTGCCGGCTTCGACTGCTCCCAGCGACCGAAATACTGGATTTCCGGCCGGTCAGCTCCGGCCAGGGCCGCAGCCGCAGCCCCCGTGTCCCAGCCCAGCCCCCCCAGGCATGCCAGGCATCCCGTAATTAAAAAAACCATCCATTTTTTCATAAAAAGATCTCCCTTAAGCTATTCTATATACCGCCTGCTGTTCCGGTCACAGACATCATTGGTCCATGAGTCGGGGAGCCGATAATCCGTCTACTATCCTTTCTCGCTGGCAGACTGAAATCCCTTCTCCAATCCCCTCATCATCTTAATTCTGCGCAATTTTTCCATAACCATGCACCGCATGCGCCAACCCATCCTGCCGCTGCAGGGGAAACGTCCGGGCTGCATTGCCATTCCCCGCCGGTTAGGATAAAATGGAGGCATCGCAACATTTTCATGAAGGAGCCTGCATGTATGATAAAACCTATGGAAGAACTGACCCCTGCCCTGCTGAAAAACCGCCTGCTGGCCTTTGCTGACTTTTTCCAGGAGGTCCGGGACGAAAAAGCCGGCCAGAAGATCCGGGACCTGGCCCAGAAGCTTCTGCACCGGGAATTCGGCATAGCCTTTTGCGGCCATTTTTCCGCGGGAAAATCCCGCATGATCAATCAGCTGCTGGGCGAGGATCTGCTGCCCTCCAGCCCCATCCCCACCAGCGCGAATCTGGTGAAGGTCCAGGCCGGCGAGGAATATGCACTGGTGCATTTCCGGAAAGGAAAGCCCCGGAAGTACCTGGCGCCCTATGACTATGAGAAAATCAAAAGCTTCTGCCGGGACGGGGATGCCATCGCCTCCATCCAGCTCAGCCGGAACGGTATCCAGCTGCCTCCGGGCACGGTGATCCTGGACACCCCCGGCATCGATTCCGCTGATGATGCCCACCGCATCGCCACAGAATCCGCTGTTCATCTGGCAGACCTCATCTTCTATGTGATGGACTACAACCATGTGCAGTCCGAGGTGAATTTCCGCTTCACCCAGGAGCTCACCCAGGCCGGCAAGGCGGTCTGCCTGGTCATCAACCAGATTGACAAGCACTCCGAAACCGAGCTTTCCTTCCCGGACTTCCAAGCCAGTGTGGAAAAAGCCTTCCGTGCATGGGGCGTAAAGCCGGCAGCCATCTTCTACACCTCACTGCTGCCCGCGGCTGCAGCCAGCAGTGATTTTCCCCGCCTCCAGAGCTTCCTGCACCAGCAGCTGGCCCAGCGGGATACCCTGCTGCTGGCCTCGATCCAGGCCTCCCTGGACCGCATCTGCCAGGAGCATCTGCTGGACGCCAGACAGGCCTCCCATCACCGGCTCCAGGCCCAGCATGACCGGATTGCCGCCCTGCCTCCGGAACAGCAGGCTGCCCTGCAGGCACAATGCCATGCCCTAACCGCAGCCACCACTGCCCGGAAGCTGGATCTGGCGCCTCAGCTGGCCGATGGCATCCAGCAGATCCTGAATAACGCCTATCTCATGCCCTTCAGCACCCGTTCCCTGGCCGAGGCCTATCTGGAGGCCTGCCAGCCCGGTTTCCGCAAAGGGCTTTTCTTCCAGCGGAAAAAGACCCGGCTGGAACGGGAAACGCGTCGGAATGCCTTCTGGCAGGACCTGCGGGAAAAGACCCAGGCACAGCTGGAATGGCACCTGCGCAGCCTGCTGCTTGACTTTTTCCGCCGGCAGCAGCTGACGGACGATGAGCTGCTGACCGATATCCAGGCCTTCACCCTGGAGCCGCCGGTCTCCCTGCTGGATGAAGGGTTGAAGGACGGTGCCCGGCTCACCCGGGATGGCAGCTTCGTCATGAGCTACACGGAAAACACCGCCGACGGGGTGAAGCGTCTGGCAAAAAAAGAACTGCAGCCCCTCTGCCGGCGCCTGCTCACTGCCCGCCAGCAGCAGCTTCAGCAGCGCATTGCCGCCATCCGGCAGCACCCGGCTGCCGATGCGGACTGCCAGCAGGCTGCCCGGGATATCGCGGCCGCTGAAAGGGCCGGTGAAGAGCGGACCGCCGCACTGCAAAGACTGCTGGCGGAGCCCCCCGCCCGGCGGCCGGATTCCCGGCAGCTTTTCACGCCCATTGACGAGGCCATTGAAATCATTCCCGGCAGCGCCCCATCGGTCCAGGCCCACAGCGTCAAAGAGAATACAGCCAACAGTGAGGAGGCGCCCATTGCCGACTCCTCACTGCCTGCGGCACCAGCTGCTGCCCAGGACACCAGCCAGCTCAGTACCCGCCTCAAAGCTGCAGCGGAGCTTCTCACACCGCTGCCCAGCCTTTCCCGCCTGGCCCATGAGCTGTCCAGCGCGGCCCGCCGCCTGGACAAAAAGCAGTTTCTGATCACCCTTTTCGGTGCCTTCAGTGCCGGAAAATCCTCCTTTGCCAACGCCCTGCTGGGCAGTGAGCTGCTGCCTGTATCCCCGAACCCAACCACGGCGGCCATCAACAAAATCAAGCCTGTGGATGAAGTTCATCCCCATGGCACCGTGCTGGTGAAGCTCAAGGCGGAAGATGTCCTGCTGGCCGACCTGCAGCGCGCCCTGGGGACCGGTCCTGCCAAAATCACCAGCCTGTCCCAGGCCCTGGAGGCCGCCGCGGATTATCTCCAGGCCCCCGAAGCCAGCCAGCGCAGTGCAGCCTTCCTGCGGGCCTTTCTGAAAGGTCTGCCTGCGGCCCAGTCCCGGCTGGGACAGGTATTTCCCATTGCTTTGGCACAGTTTCCCGCCTACGCAGCCCGGGAAGAAAAATCCTGCTTTGTGGAATGGATTGAGATCTACTTCGATTGCCCGCTGACCCGCCAGGGCATCACCCTGGTGGACACCCCCGGGGCGGATTCCATCAACGGGCGCCATACCGCCATGGCTTTCGATTTCATCCGCCGCTCCGACGCGGTGCTCTTCGTGACCTATTACAACCACGCCTTTTCCCGGGCAGACCGGGAATTCCTCATCCAGCTGGGCCGGGTAAAGGATGCCTTCCAGCTGGATAAGATGTTCTTCATCGTGAATGCCATCGACCTGGCCGCTGACGAGGCGGAAAGAGGAGAAGTGCTGGATTATATCCGTCAGAACCTGCTGCACTATGGTATCCGCTCGCCTCAACTCTACGGATTGTCCAGTCAGCAGCTGCTGGCTGCTAAATGTTCTGGTGAACCGGTCCCTTCTGCCTTTGAACAGGACTTTGAACGTTTCATCCAGGGTGACCTGACCGCCATCTCCTGTCAGGCCGCCCGGCAAACCTACCAGCGGGCGCTCCGGCTGCTGGATGAGCTGCTGGAATCCTGTCAGGCAGCGGCGGCCCATCGCCCGGAAAAACAGGCTGAGCTTTCCCGGCTGCAGCTGCGCACCGCCGATTGCCTGCAGGCGGAAAAAGGCACCGAGCTCGTCCAGCAGCTGCAGCAGGAAGCCGCTGAACTTCTCTACTACGCCGGCCAGCGGCTGCAGCTGCGCTTCAGCGATTTCTTCCGGGAAAGCCTGAATCCCGCCGTGCTGAAAGCCGGCACGGACCAGCGCCAGGCACTGACAGCAGCCCTGCAGGAATGCCTGGAAGCCATCGGCTTTGACCTTGCCCAGGAAATCCGGGCCGCCAGCCTGCGGCTGGAAGCCTTCTGGCAAAAACAGCTGCTCCAGAAGCAGCAGGATCTGGCACAAAGACTCGCGGCCATCCAGCCCCAGCTTTCCTTTACAGCGGTGGAAGCACCGCTGACCCTGGCCCTGGACTTCGAGCCGGACCTCATTACAGAACTGCCGGCCTGGCTGCAGGAGGCCCGCCGCTATTTCAGGAATCCCCGCAGCTTCTTTGAGGAAGGCGGCTGCCGGCAGCTGGAGACGGCTTTAGGCGAAAGGCTCACCGCCATCCTCGCCGCCCAGCTCCAGCAGCAGCTGCCCCGGCTGCAGGCTGCCTGCCAGCAGGCAGCAGTCCAGGCCTTTCCCCAGCTGCTGCAGCAGTTCCGGCAGCAGCTGACCGATTTCTACGAAAGCCAGCAGCAGGCCCTGCAGGGCACTATCGATTTCCAGCAGCTGCGGCACATACGCCAGCAGCTCCAACGTTAAAACAGAGGGCACCTACGCGGTGTCCTCTGTTTTTATATCCAAAATATATTTATGGCAGCAGATATTCCGACAAACCGTCCGCCATAGATGCGCTGACCTGATCCAACCAGGCATAGCGTTTCCGATACTGGCTTCGCTTATGGGATTTGATCTCCTCCAGCGCCTTCCGATGACTGGCCACCGGCAATTCATAGAACCGGGAATCCGTCAGCGGCCTGCCGCCAGATTCCTGCCAAAAACTGTCCAGCGACGTTTTCAGCTTCCGGTCCAGCCGCAGGTGATTGTTAGTGAAAAAGCCCTGATTCGACACGGCATAAATATGCTTCACCCGCAGGGCCCCTGCCAGCTGCTGCAGTCCATAAAGCATGAGATTTTTGGGACGGCAGCCAAAAAACTTTTTGGTCAGCGCCTGGATACTGGCCCGCCCGCCCAGGCTTCCCTGCAGAGCCCCGATATACAGGCATCTCTCCTGCTGCTCATTCCTGTCCAGCCAAAAGGTAATATGATACACCCGCCAGGTCCCCTTCATGAGATCCAGCGTCATGAGTCCTTCCTTGCGATCCACGTAAAAAAAATCCAATCCCAGGCTCATTCCCTGCTCATCCTGCCAAAGCAGCAGCCGCTCATCATAATAAATCCGCTGCAGCGCCGCGAAGGAAAACTGCTGACGGCACAGACTGAAATGCTGTTCAATGAGTCTTTGCCGCTGGGCCATGGTCGACCGATAATAAAATACCTGCCGGGCCAGCTGTTCATAAAAAATTGCATTGCCCTGCTCCAGCGCATGCAGTTCTGAACAGGCCGCAAAAAAATCCGCCAGCTGCAGCATCAGCTTCGTATGCTTGAAGCCCCGCAGCCAAAATACCAGCAGCCGATGCAGATTAAAATCCGTATGATCCCGATGATGATAGATCCGGTGGCCTAAATTAATGATTTCTAACAAAATGCTTCCCCATTCTTTCCTTAGAGGGACAATACCTGCAACCGTCCCTTCTCCTTGATTCCCTTCTGTACAGGCACACTACCAGCCCCTGCCCGCAGGAATCAATCCTGAAACATCATAGCATTTTTATTTACACACTTCAATCAAAAATAACAATTATTTTTTCTGTCAGCAGTAATGAAACCACCAGGATCAGCCCTCCAGCAGGGCGAAAAATGCGGCCCTTGCCGGTACAGCATACATGAAATAACTAGTGAGAAATTCCAGTGATTTCCCTGGTTATTTTGTGAATGCTGTATCATCTTCCTATGCCTGCTCATCCCGCAGCTGCGGATATTTATCCCGCAGCCAGCGGCTCTGGAATTTGCGGCGGGCAGTCCAGCCCACATCCTGCAGATAATTGGCATTCATAGCCGCCCCTACCAGGGCTCCCAGCCCCGGGATTGCTTCCATCAGCTTCCGCTTGGTGAGGTTCAGCCCCACCTGCCGGGCCAGCCGCTGGATCAGCAGCTGCACAGTATCCTGCCCCAGCGACTCCCGGACCACCGGCTCCATCCCCGGCACTGTCAGGGCTCCCAGGCGCTGCCCCAGCTCCTCCATGGCCATGAGTGCTCCGGCCTTTTCCTGCAGGGAATTGGCACTGGCCGCCGCCAGGATCTGCAGCGCAAAGGAATCCTCCTCCGCCGTCCTGGACGCATAGCCATAGCAATAGCCGATCTTATGGATGGTACGCAGCACCAGCACCATGAGAGCCGGAATATCCGCTGCCAGCCCCGCCATCCCGGCGACACCCGTGGCACCGCCCTCCGCCGCTGCCAGACCGATGGACCGGTTGTGAACCCCATCAGCCAATGCATCGCAGAGCCGGAGCTCCTTATGGCGCAGAAGCTCCACCGCCGTGACCTCCCCCTCCTTCAGGATGTCCTGCACATCCGCCAGGTTCTTGCCCACGAAGTTCGCGCTCTTCAGCGCAGCGGCCACTACTCCGGTGGGAATCATCTGGACCAGACCGCCAACCGGCTTGGCCAAAAAACTGGCGGCCCGGCCTACGATCCCCGGTTCAGCTGCCTCCCACTCCTTGATTTTCCTGCACTGAGTCCGCTCATAAACAGTCAACTGGCTTTCATCCATCATATCCGCAGCCCCCTTTAAATGGTTATTTCCTTATCCATTTCGCTGTGGAGCCCCCATATTCCTATCATCCCGGTCCGCCAGGAGCAATTCTTTTTTCCAGGACAGCAGATCACTGTCCTGCACGCTGTCGGCAATACATTGGATTTCCTTGCCCAGCCGCATCTCATCCCGCAGAATTCCATGGGCCTTGAAGCGATCCCCCTGCTGCAGGGCCAGGTCCCGCTCCCTCTCCAGTCCTTCCAGGGCCGTCAGCTTTTCCTCCAGCAGCCGGATGGCCGCATGAACATTCACCGCTGCCACCCCCTGGCAGCGGACCACACAAATCCTTTTTCCCTGATAAAGTTCATATGCTATCCCCCCTGTAGCAACAGAATAGCATACGACTACGACAGATTTTGACAGCAGCAAAATTTTATTGGTATTTTTCCCAGATATCCCTGGCCGTCTGACGGATCCGATTCCGCAGTTCCAACGGCTCCAGCACCTCCACGCTGCTTCCGTACTGCATGATCCAGCGGCTGAAGCCCTCGCCGAACACCCTGGCCTGCAACAGGGTCCAATCCCCCTCACTGGACAGCAGCCGATGATTAGGCAGCCGGTCGCAGACCGCCTCCAGCACCCGGTCATCGCAGCGCAGCTTCACCTTCAGCAGGCTTCCCGCGTACATGAACTGGATGCACTGCTTCATCTTGCCCATATTGTAGCCCTCAAACAGACTGGAGTCATAATGCTCCTGGGTCACCTCCACGGAAAGGATGCGGTCCAGCCGGAAAAAAGCCGGATAATCATAGGCCTTTTCCTCAAAAAAGCCCACCAGGTACAGATAATATTCCGAGGAGACAATGGATATAGGCAATACCTTGCGGTTCACATCATCCCCATTGGCCTTGCGATAACAGATCTTGATCTTCACCTGCCGCTGCATGGCCCGGGTCAGATTCCAATGGAGCTGCAGCAGTTCCTTGCCATGCAGCGGCTCCGCATACTGCTCCATCTCACTCTGGATGGCTGCCTTGATCTCCGTGCGCACCGCAAAGCCAAAGAGGGACCCCATAGCCGCAATGACCCGTCGCATCTCCGCCTTGCACAGAGAACGGCTGCTCAGCAGCACCTTGCTGATGAAGAGCACCTCTGTCTCCGTAAACTCCCGGGGCCCGCTGTTGGAAAAATAGAATCTCCCTTCGTCGTCTAACAACAGCTCATATCCATTGCACATATCCGCCAGAACCGTCCGGATCTCCAGCACATCCCGTTCCGCGGACCGGATGCTTATGCCTGCCTCCGCCGCATAGTCCTCTCTGCCGATCCGTTCGCCCATGGACAGCCGGTATAAAAGTGTCAGCACCCTGTTGGCTTTTTTTATTCTTCCCTGCATTCTTTTCGCTCCCTCCAATTCCCTATGAATAGAAGTATTAGCCGCCCCTGCACCAAATTCCTACCTGGTACAGCATCCACAAAATTTCATGTACGCTGTATCAGCACAAAAACAGACAGACCCCTGCAGCCGGAAATAAATAGCTGCAGCAGTCTGTCCATTTAATAGCTCCGGGCCTCAGCCCAATCCTTTTTTATTTGATGAAATACATCCGCTTCTGCCTCTCGGCCTCAGAAATCTTATCCAGCCGTTCCTGACCATCAGGCAGCCGACGGACCACATCCCGGGCCAGAAGGTGCAAAAAGGTCAGCGGCGCCCCATAGATCTCATCCTGCCCGCCAGCAGCCAGAGGAACCAGCACCTGCGGATCTCCCAGCTTCGCAAAGGGAGAGAACTGGCTGTCAGTGATCACGGCGAGGGAAAAACCGCTGCGTTTCAGGTTCTGGCACTTCTTGAGCAGTGCATTGGCATAGCGGGGAAAGCCCAGTACCAATACCGCTGTCTTTGCCGGATCCTCCTGTTCCAACCACTCCCATTCCGCCGTTCCAGGCCAGGCCATGGATACTTCTATTCCCAGCCGACGAAGCTCATAAGCCGCATAGGGCAGCAGCGTGGCCGACAGCTGGGCTGACAGCAGACAGATCTTCCTGCCGCTGGCCAGCAGTTCCGTCAGCTGCTCATAATCCGGTCCCTGCAAGCTCTGCGCCAGTACACGCAGATTCGCCGCTTCATTCTCCAGCACCTGCTGCCAGCGGTGTCCAGCCTCCGGAACATCTGCCGGCAGCGCCCCGCGGCTGGCATGGACGAGCTGACGTTCCACAATCCGCTGCAGACTGCGCAGAAAATCATTGTAGCCATGATAGCCCAGCGCAATGAAGAAACGGGATACACTTCCCTGGCTCACTCCCATTTCCTCAGCCAGTTCATTGGCGGTCATGAACACTACCCGCAGATAATTCTTTTCAATATAGATGGCAATCCGCTGATAAGTGGGAGACTCCCCCGCAGCCTGTCCCAATACGCCGATCAGCTCGTCAATGGTTTTAAAGTTTTTTCTTTCTGTCATTTACATCACTCCATTTATTTTCATGGTTTTATGTCGCTGAAGGCAACACAAAATAGGTAAAAAAATTATCTATCTGGTACCAGTCAAAACCGATGCCAGATAGCGAATATAGGTATCGACAATCTCCATTTCCCGCTGACGTTCCTCGGGTGAATCCTGAAGATGCAGCGCAGCGAAATGATAGAACAGCCCTGTATAGGTGGCGATAATGATTTCCCGCAGTTCCTCCAGGGCCATGGAAAAGCGGATACTNCCCTCAGACACCCCACGCTCCAGAATGCTCTGCAGAAAGGGCCGCATGGTTTCCTGCTGCTTGATCCGGGGCATCACTGCCTTGTAATGCAGCTTATGGCGTTTATAGTACACATCCATTTCATTCAGGAGCAAAAAGAATTCCGGCTGCTCCACATAGATTTCCCGCTGGGACTTCAGATAGAGCAGCACCTCATCCAGGGCTGTCATCCCTGGCTTCTTATGGCTGGCAATGTACGCATGCACATAGTCATCATAGAGACGAAGCATGTATATCGTCGTCTCCAAAGTCAGCTCGTCCCTGTCCTTGAAATAGCGCTGTATGGATCGTGGTGTAAGCTTAGCCTCCCTGGCTATGAGCTTCTGGGTTGTCCCATCGATACCATACTGCTTGAAGCAGCGATAGGTCGCCATGATCACCTGCTGCTTGTTCCTGCTGCAATCCTCCGCTGTTGGCATTCCGTTTCCCCCTTCCCCACCGGATGCATCCCTGCACTTCGTCTTATTATTCCACTTCGACGCTTTTCCCCTTTTTCCTGCCCCAGCCCCTGGTCAGATTCCCTCTCACAGGCAAAAACAGCAGTATTTAATCCTAACATCATATAAAGCAAAGACTATTGCCCTATGCATTCAAGTCGTACTGCCCTCTACCCCATCGACAAACCAGTCAAAGCTCTCCAGCAGCTCCCTATCGGAAATATTTTCTCCCGGAGGGATGCGAAGCTGCCCCGCCTGATCGTATATGGGCCCGTAGAATACATCCCAGGTACCGGACGCCAGTTTTGCCCTGGCCACCGCAACCGCCGCCTCCGTTCCCGGAGCAGCCAGCTTGGACAGCGGGGCCGCATAGAAAACATCTTTGCCATAGCCATCGAAATAGGCTTTCCCCTTAAAACGCCCCTCAAAGCATTCCTGCAGCCGGGCCCGATAAAAGGCACCCCAGTTCCATACAGGTGCGGTCAGGAACACATCCGGAAATTCCTCCCGGCGATCCATATTGTAGCCAATGACAAATACGCCCCGTTTCTGCGCTGCCTGCATGGGATAGGTGGTATTCTGGTGCTGGGCCAGCACATCAATAGGCCAGGCATCCAGCAGCCGCTCCGTCGTCAATGTTTCCTTGCCGCTGTCATTCCAGGTACCAGACCACTGTACATGGACCACCGCCTGGGGATTTACGCTGCGGACCCCCAGGGTAAAAGCATTGATGCCTCGGATTACCTCGGGAATGGGAAAAGCTGCCACATAACCGATGTGATTGGTCTGCGTCTTCATACCCGCCGCTATGCCCGTGAGATAGCGGGCCTGGTACATGCGGCCAAAATAGACGGCCATATTATCCGCGGTCTTGTCGCCGGCCGCGTGGAAGAACTTCACATTGGGATACTTTTGGGCAGCCTTCAGCAGCGCCGGACCGTAGTTGAAACTGGTGGCAAATATGATTTCCGCCTTCTCCTTATGCACCAGCTCATCAATGGCATCCAGGGCCGAATCATCCATATCCGACAGGTACTCCCGATAGATGATCTTTACCTTCATATTTTTCCGCACCTCTTCAAAGCCCTGGTAATGGGCCTCATTCCAGCCGCCATCCTGCTTATTGCCGTTGAACAGCACCGCAGTGACAATGGGCTTCTCCGGTTTTGTGGGAAATGGATTCCGCGTAAGCTGCAAGCTCCAGAAATAAGCGGTGCCCAGCAGCACCAGCAAAATCGCCGCAAATTTCAAAAACAGGCCCTTCATCAGCTATCCCCTCCATACACCAGTGCCTCGTATTCCTGTACCGGCAGAGGCCGGGCATAATAATAGCCCTGGGCTACATCGCAGCCTGCCCGGCGGGTCATCTCGGCCTGGGCAGCATTTTCCACCCCTTCGATGACCACCAGCATGCCGATATGACGGGCCATTTCCACAATATCCCAAATCATCCGGCTATCCGGCCGGAGCTGCCAGCTGTCCACAAAGCCCTTGTCCAGCTTCAGTACATCCACCGGAAGCTGCTCCAGCGTTGCCAGAGTGGAATACCCCGTCCCGAAATCATCCACGGCCGAGCCGGTGCAGCCCTGCATCATGCAGCTGATGCACCTTCTCCCCCAGAATCCTGGAATCATTGAAAAGAGCACTTTCCGTGACCTCGACCTCCAGCAGCCGATGGGGAACCTGCCAACGATCGACAATAGACAGAATATCCTCCACCAGGGTCCGATTGGCAAAATTAGCCCGGGAAATATTGAAGGAAATGGGCATGACCTCACGGCCCTCCTCCAGCCAACGATGAATGGTACGGCAGGCCGCCTCCAGGATATAGAGATCCAGCTGACGGATCTCCCCTGAAGCCTCCAGAAAATGGATGAAGCGGCCTGGCGGCAGCAGCCCCAGCCGCGGATGCTGCCAGCGGACCAGTGCTTCACTGCCCGCCCAGCCCTCCTGCTGCAGAAAACGCTTAGGCTGCAGAAACAACTGGAGCTCCCCCTGCTCCAAGGCCTTGGAAAAGTCCTTTTCCAGCGCCTTGCTTTCCCGATGCTCTATTCCCATGACATAGTCATAAACAGCCAGATGGCATTGCGGCGTGCGCTTGGCATGCTTCAGGGCCATTACCGTCTCCTCATAGCTTTCCCTCATGGGCTTGGCCGCCCCCGCCAGCAGATGCACACCGCAGGAAATCTCCACCGGGTAGCGCGTGCCTTCCTGCCGTATCTCCGTCTGCAGCTTCTCCAGTCTGGTCAGGCTTTCCTTATCCTGCTGCAGGTACAGCAAAAAACGGTCCGCCCCCACCCGGCCCACCAGTTCATTCTTGCGAAGCCGGCCCTGGATCTGCCGCACAGTAGATTTTAGAACCTGGTCACAGTAATCCCGCCCCATGACTGAATTCATCACGCTGAATTCATCGAAATCCAGCACTGCCATGAGCCAGAGGCCCTCCGCTGAGCAATGCTGCCAATGCTCCTGCATTCCGGCCCAGTTAGGCGCTCCTGTAAGTGCATCATTATAGGCCAGCTCCATGAGCTGTTTCTGGTTCTGCCGGGCATTTTTCCCAATGATCCAAAAGGCGGTAAGAAACAACAGTGATAATAGTGTACAGGCCGCTACTGCCGCCATCAGAACATTTTTCAATACCCCGTTGACCTTTTCTGCGGCCACCACACTGTTGATATACCAGCCATCCATGGAATCCAGGGCCACCGCAGACAGATAATAGTCCTTTCCCCGAGAGGAAAAGGGCTCGACCCCATGGCCGCTGTAATACAGTTTCCTATAAAGCTCCTGCATATGGGTATCATTGCTGTCCGAAAAGAAATCCGCCGCTGCTGACTGGGCCTCAGTCTCCGTTTCCGCAGGCCAGATCAGTTCGAAATCATGGGAACCGGCAAAGAGGATGCCCCGCGCGTTGAATACGGTCCCGGAAAAAATTTCCTGCATCCTGGCGCCAGACAGCACCCCGTACACAGCACCCGCCACCTTGCCGTTATCCCACAGGGGAACGCTGACCAGCAGTGACGGTTGATTGGCCGACAGGCGTCCGGCCGGCTGCCAGATGACCTGGGTATGGCCCCGGAAGGTTTCCTGCAGCTGCGCTATGAAGCCCGCCGGCAGAGCATCTCCATAGAGCAGATGCCCCTGTACGGATATAGCACCCACCTGCTCATAGCGGGCCAGGCAGTTATCTGTCCGGCGCATATCCGCCAGTACGGACTGCCGGGCTGCAGGCTCCAGGCCCTTCAGCTGTCCGGCAGCATTGAGCTGATCGCAGGCCGTTTCCACCCGTCCCTCAACGATAGCCGCTGACTGGCGGGTAACTTCAATGAGCTTGTCCTCGATTTCCCCGTAAATAAGCTGCGCCAGCAGATATTGAAAAGCCAGCATGCAGAAAAGAAGCAGCAGCCCCAGCCAAAGCAAGGACCCATTATAGCCGAGAAATAAATCCCTGATATGCCTCATACAGCAGCCCCCTATATTCGAATAGGCCCGACAGACTTTTGTCTCTTAATTAACTTTACTTTACCCTTTTTTCCCAGAAAAGTAAACAGAAATCAACAGAAACAATAGACATCAACAAAAAAATTTTTACAGCAAATAAAAAGACCCTTCAGCACATCATACTGAAAGGTCTTTGATTCCATTCTCCGGGAATTTTACCGCTGGCGCCTGCCCGCTGCACAGATGATGCCCAGCACGGTCTCCGCCGCTTTCTGCAGGGAAGGCAGCGGCAGATATTCAAATTTTCCATGGAAATTATGCCCGCCGGTGAAAAGATTCGGACAGGGCAGTCCCATAAAGGAAAGCCGGGCCCCGTCCGTACCGCCGCGGATAGGAAGGCAGCTGGGCTCTACGCCGATATCCCGCATGGCCTGCTCCGCCATTTCCACGATGTACATGGCCGGCTCCACCATTTCCCGCATGTTGTAATAAACATCCTTGGAATCGATCTCCACCGCGCCGTCACCGTACTTCCGGTTCAGCAGCTGAGCCATGTCCTGCAGAAAGGCCTTGCGCTTTTCAAAAAGTGCCCGGTCATGATCCCGCACCAGCATGCTCATCACTGCCTTTTCCACATCGCCGTTGAGCTTGTGCACATGATAAAAGCCCTCATAGCCCTCGGTGTACTCCGGCTTGTCCCCGGTGGGCAGCAGCTGCTGCCACTCACTGGCCAGAGTCAGCGCGTTGATCATCTTGTGCCTGGCATCTCCGGTATGCACGCTGCGGCCGTGGAAGGTCACGGTGAGGTTCGCGGCATTGAAGTTCTCATACTCGATGCCCCCCAGGGCCCCGCCATCCACCGTGTAGGCAAAATCAGCGCCAAAAGCCTTCACATCGAAAAGATCCGCACTGCGGCCGATTTCCTCATCCGGAGTGAAGCCCAGCCGGATCTTTCCATGCTGGATCTCCGGATGCTGCAGCAGATATTCCGCCGCGCTCACAATGGATGTGATGCCGGCCTTGTCATCAGCCCCCAGCAGCGTCCTGCCATCCGTCACCATGATGTCCTGGCCCTTGTAAGCCAGCAGCTCGGGAAAATCCCGGGGAGACAGAACAATATGCTCCGCTTCGTTCAGCAAAATATCCCCGCCGTCATAGTCCTTCACAATACGGGGCCGCAAAGGACCGCCGGCCATGTCCGGACTGGTGTCCATATGGGAGATGAAGCCCACCACCGGCGCCTCCGGGCAGCCATTGGCCGGCAGCGTGGCCATCACGTAGCCATGGGCATCGATGCTCACCTCTGTGAGACCGATATTCTGCAGCTCCTCCACCAGGTGCTTGGCCAGCACGAACTGCCCCGGCGTACTGGGACAGGCTTCATTGTCCTCGCTGGACTGGGTGTTGAAGCTGATGTAATCCTGAAAGCGCTTGACAAGACGATCTAATTCAATTTCCATGGAAATCTCTCCTTTAAATATGAAATGGTTCAGGGAATTATCCTTACTATTCTTTCTTCTGTATTCGCTATGGCCGCAAATAATTCCTTTAAAAACCTTTTCCAGCAAATTCCATGGTTTTTCCGTCCTCCCCGGATCACTGGGCAGATGCAGCCGTATCAGCCTTTTTTACAGATGCTGTCCATCCAGCTGAAAAGCTCCGTGAGGTCATAATCCCCATCGTGGCCGCGATCCCAGGGAGACGCGAAATCCACGGCTGAGCCGCTGTTGGCCAGTTTCGTGGCCAGCAGCAGCGGAATCGCCAGGGAGGTATCCCGGTCCTTCGCACCATGACGGATGCGCCAATACCTGGCCACCGTCGTCCCGGACTGACCGATGTAATCCATGGGATTCAGCAGGTGCACCAGCCCATCCGAAGCCCGGGTGGCCGATACGGTGCTGTTCTGCATGGAAAAATCCGTGAAGTGCTGTGCATTGACAGCCGCTGTTCCGAACTCGCTTGTTTCCGCACTGCTCAGATCAAAGGCATCAAAGGCCGGAACCGCCTTCAGACGAGTGGCATAGACAGCGTACTTTGCCAGATCCATGCCTGTCACCTTCCCCTTTTCAATGGTGAGCCATTCCAGCTTGGACAGATCCTTGCCGCTGTCCAGTGCCTGCTGGGCCGAAGCCATGTAGAAGGACTCCAGATAATCCTTGAAGCTGCCATTGCCCTGATCATCCAGGGTGAGCAGCCGGCCGGAAGGATCCTTCAGCTGCAGGCTGTTCAGATAGGTGATGAACCGGCCCTTGAGCTGACCGGAGGCAGCGATCTGGTCCGGGCTCAAGGTGTGGGCCGCTGCGGTTTCCGCGGGAGCATTGGCCGGCCGGCCCTGTCCGCCTGCCGGCTGGCCGGCCTGTGCTCCGTCCCTGGCGCCATCGCCAGTCATGCCCGGCAGGATCACCGGCCCCGGCCCCATGGGCAGCACCTTGCCGCCCACCACGATATGACCCGGCATCATGGGCTTCATGCCGCCGGGCATCTTCCCCATGGCCTGCTGATGATAGTCATTCACGCCGTTGAATACCCACTCATAGGCCATGTCCGCATGCTCCAGGTTCGTGATGGGGCAGTAATCCGAAGAGGCAAAGATATCATCCCGTTCCTCGGCGGCTCCCACAGCCTTCAGATAGGGCTCGTAGTCCGCGCTGTTGCCGGTTGCCCCCAGCAGGGCGGAAAGAGCGCCGCCGGCACTGGTGCCGTTGGAAATGATTTTTTCCGTATCCCCGGCCGGCAGCCGGTCCTTATTGTAGCGCAGATAACGCACGGCCGCCTTGTAGTCCACGATAAGCGCCGGCGCCTTGCCCGTATAGCTGCCGTCCGCCGCCTGCAGCGTACGCCCGCGGATGGCCGGTGCCGCTACCACATAGCCCTTGGAAAGGGCTATCAGTGCCGCATTGCTGCCGCCATGCATGGGATCTTCACCAGGCTGGCCCGCCTCCCCGGGCATGTAACCGCCTACCTGATTGGGCAGGAAGATGGGGGCCGTTCTGGCGGTATAGCCGTTGACGGTTCCCCCGGAGAAATAGGCCTCCGGCACATAGATATTCATGGATTCATAGGAAACATCCACCGGATGCTGTACGTAGACCCGGTTTTCATAGGCCCGGAAGGCCACTGCCTGCCCATCGGCCTGCAAGGTCTTCTTCGTATATTTACTGGTATCCAGCTCCAGGCTGTAATCCCGGGCCGCGGCCTGCACCCGGCCCGCATCAGCCTGCGCGGCCCCTGCCGGCAGGACCCCGGCAGTATTTCCCCCGGCAGCCCCCGTCTGCGCCGCAGCCTCCACCGCCGCCAGGGGAAGCACCCCGCTCACACTCCCCAACGGCCATGCCGCCATTCCCAGCAATATACCGCCAACCAGATATTTCTTCGCCTTCATTGCCACCGCTCCTCTCAAATGCTAACTCATTCTATGCGAAAAAAGTGAAAACAAAATGGAACCGTTTCCAATTTTATTGTTGTGAAATTAGAAAGGATTTCACTGCTTCTGCCAGGGGAAATCCTGAAAGAGATGGATAAAGGGGAATTTACTGAGCTGTCCAAGAGCGCAGCGATTGGGTAACAGCTCGTATGCGAAAACGTCCCAAGAAACGAGCCTGAAAGGCGAAGGTGATTGGTTGACGTTGACCGCTTGTAGGAGAGATTGAAAGATAAATTTCATGTTTGGGAATCATGCCCGACGAGTCGCAGGGAATATTTTTTTGCAGTTCGCGAAGAGGTCGCTTCATAAGGGAAGCAACCCTGGCAAAATTCCGGACCCACTGTCCGGTTCTGACATACGGTGTTCTATAAATGATATGTCCCGCGCCCTAAAGGCCCACGCTCCTAGTGCAACAACCATGAAATAACAGGCACAATTACTGGTCTGAATTCCCATTTGCCACGTTGTCGTCAATCGTCATAGCCACCGCTATGACTCATTCCTCCGCCTTGCAACTGGAAATTCATCCTGCGTACTTGCACTCTGTTATTTCATGGTTGCTACACTAAAAAAACATCCCCTACGCCTCCGAAATAAGGCTGGCTACGATACATATATTTAGCTATCATCGATGGTATAAGTGCTTATCCCAAAGGCTCCCCTGCTAGGGGATCTGGCGCACAGCGCCTGAGGGGTTGCCTCGATTGACTGAGCTTTTAGCCTTGGAAAAAAGCCAGGAATCGCAGCACAGCAAAGGCTGCTAACCCCTCCGTCACGGCTTCGCCGTGCCACCTCCCCTAGCAGTGGAGGCTTTGGAGTCGCAGCTTCAGCTGCGTGTGAGTCGCCATCCCCTTGTGGGTGGAGCTGGCTGGATCCCATGCAAGGAAAGCAGCGAACCGCAGCTTCAGCTGCGTGTGAGTCGCCATCCCCTTGTGGGTGGAGCTGGCGCGCTGCGCCTGAGGGGTTGCCTCGATTGACTGAGCTTTTAGCCTTGGAAAAAAGCCAGGAATCGCGACATAGCAGAGGCCGCTAACCCCTCCGTCACGGCTTCACCGTGCCACCTCCCCTAGCAGTGGAGGCTTTGAAGCCGCAGCCTTATAAGTAAGTGCGACCTCTTCATTCTCCGGTCCCCAGAATCATCCCTGCAAATTCTCGTTTACCATTCGCTTTTCCGCAAAAAACAAATGCTGCGGCCCCTGATGGTGCCGCAGCATTGTTTTACGTCGGCAGCAAGCCGCCGGGGTATTTATTTGTCGTAATCGTAGAAGCCCTTGCCCGTTTTGCGGCCCAGGTAGCCGGCCTGGACCATTTTATGGAGCAGCGGGCAGGGACGGTATTTCGGATCGCCGTAGCCCTGATAGAGCACCTCCATGATATAGAGCACCGTGTCGTTGCCGATGAGATCGGAAAGCGCCAGCGGGCCCATGGGATGGTTGAAGCCCAGCTTGATATCGTTATCGATATCATCCCTGGTGGCCACGCCCTCCATGAGGGTGAAAATCGCTTCGTTGATCATGGGGATCACGATGCGGTTGCCCACAAAGCCCGGTGCGTCGTTGACCTCCACCGGGGTCTTGCCCAGCTTTTCGGCCAGGGCCTTCACCGAGGCTGTGGTCTCCTCACTGGTGGCCAGGCCCTTGATGACCTCCACCAGCTTCATCACCGGAGCCGGATTAAAGAAATGCATGCCGATGACCTGCCGGGGCCGCTTCGTAAAGGAGGCGATCATAGTCAGGGGCAGGGATGAGGTATTGGAGGCCAGGATGGTATGCTCCGGGCAGAGCCCATCCAGCTGCTGGAAGATATCCTTTTTGATCTTTTCGTTCTCGATGGCCGCTTCCACCACCAGATCCACATCACAGGCCGTGGAGCCCAGCTCCACCGTACCGGAAATGCGGGTGAGGATGGCTTCCTTCTCATCCTCGGTGATCTTGCCCTTTTCCACCGAACGGGCCAGCCGCTTGGTAATGCCCGCAATGCCCTTTTCCACAAATTCTTCTTTTATATCGCGGATCATGACCTCCAGGCCGCCCTGGGCCATGACCTGGGCAATGCCGCTGCCCATCTGTCCCGCGCCGATAATCAGTACCTTTTTGATATCCATCGTGATTCCTCCCTCAGATTTTCTCTACGACCATTGCAAAGCCCATGCCGCCGCCAATGCAGAGGGTGGCCAGGCCCAGCTTTTTCTTTTCCGCTTCCAGGCTGTGGAGCAGCGTGACCAGAATGCGTGCTCCGCTGGCTCCGATGGGATGGCCCAGAGCCACCGCACCGCCATGGATGTTCACTTTGTCCATATCGAATTTAAGCTCCTTGCCTACAGCCAGGAACTGAGCCGCAAAGGCCTCGTTGGCTTCGATGAGGTCCATATCCTGTACCGTGAGCTTCGCCTTTTTCATCGCCTTGCGGGTTGCCGGCACCGGGCCTACCCCCATGATCGACGGATCTACGCCGCCGGCGGCATAGGAAATGATGCGGGCCATCGGCTGTACACCCAGCTCCTTGGCCTTTTCCGCCGACATGACCACCAGGGCCGCGCCGCCATCATTGATGCCGGAGGCATTGCCCGCGGTGACAGTGCCGCCGTCCTTCTTGAAGGCAGGCCGCAGTTTCGCCAGCTTTTCCGGTGTGGAATCCGCCCGGGGGCCTTCATCCGTATCGAATACATATTCCTTTTTCTTCAGCTTCACTGTGATGGGCAGGATTTCCTTCTTGAAGGCACCTGTCTCGATGGCCTTCAAAGCCTTCTGCTGGGAGGCATAGGCCAGCTCATCCTGCATTTCCCGGGTAATGCCGTATTTTTCCGCCACATTCTCGGCGGTGATGCCCATGTGATAATCATTGAAGATATCCCAAAGCCCATCGTGGACCATGATGTCCGTGAGCTGCACATTGCCCATGCGGCAGCCCCAGCGGGCCTTGTCCGTGGCATAGGGGGCATTGCTCATGCTCTCCATGCCGCCGGCCACAATCACATCCGCATCCCCGGCCAGGATGGCCTGCGCCGCCAGGGCCACAGCCTTGAGACCGGAGCCGCAGACCTTGTTGACCGTATAGGCAGTGGTTTCCACCGGGAGTCCCGCATGGATGGCAGCCTGACGGGCCGGATTCTGTCCCAGACCGGCCTGCAGCACATTGCCCATGATGACCTCATCCACCACTCCAGGCTCCACCTTTGCCCGCTTCAATGCCTCGGTGATGACTGCCGAACCGATCTCCACTGCCGACAAGGGCGCCAGGGAGCCGTTAAAGGTACCAATGGCTGTTCTTACTGCACTTGCTATGACAACTTCTCTCATATCTACACACTCCTTCAGCGGTTTTTGAATTCCGGTTTGCGTTTTTCCACGAAGGCCGTCATGCCTTCCTTCTGGTCCTCGGTGGCAAAGCAGAGGCCAAAGACCTCCGCCTCATAGGCGATGCCGTTTTCCAGCCCCGCCTCGATGCCCCGGTTCACAGCGGCCTTGGCCAGCTGCACAGCCGCCGCGGACCGCTTCATGATGCGGCCGGCCATGGTTCTGGCGGCCTCCATGAGCTCCTCGGGCGGCACTACCTTATTCACCAGCCCGATACGATAAGCCTCAGCGGCATCGATCATATCCGCCGTGAACAAAAGTTCCTTGGCCCGGCCCTTGCCCACCAGCCGCGGCAGGCGCTGGGTCCCGCCGAAGCCCGGCGTGATGCCCAGGCCTGTCTCCGGCTGTCCGAATTTTGCTTTTTCCGATGCGATGCGGATATCGCAGGCCATAGCCAGCTCACAGCCGCCGCCCAGGGCAAAGCCGTTCACCGCCGCGATGACCGGCTGGGGAAGATTCTCCAGCTTCGTGAACACCGCCTGGCCCTTCTGCCCCCAGGCCCGGCCGGCAATGGCCCCCAGCGGGCGCATTTCCGTGATATCGGCCCCGGCCACAAAGGATTTTTCGCCGGCACCGGTGAGGATGACCACCTGGATCTCAGCATCGCCGGCAATTTCATCCAGCAGCGCATCCAGCTCCTCCACCGTGGCGGCATTCAGTGCATTCAGCGCCTTGGGGCGGCTGATGGTCACATAGCCAATGCCATTTTCTTTGGAAAACAAGAGATTTTCATATGCACTCATCTGTTCTGCCTCCTCAATTTCTTTCCTGGCGAAGCTTCCTGAATTCTTCCGTCAAAAGGGGCAGGACCTCCAGCACATCTCCCACCACGCCGTAGTCGGCCACCTTGAAGATAGGCGCCTCCGGATCCTTGTTGATGGCGATGATCACATCAGAAGAGGTCATGCCGGCCAGATGCTGGATGGCGCCGGAAATACCGCAGGCTACGTAGATCTTTGGCGCCACGGTCTTGCCCGTCTGGCCCACCTGATGCAGCGCGTCGATCCAGCCCGCATCCACAATGGCCCGGGAAGCACCGACCATGCCGCCCATAGCCTCGGCCAGGTTTTCCACCAGTTTCAGATTTTCCTGTGAGCCCAGCCCGCGGCCGCCGGAAACAACGATCTGAGCCTCCTCCAGATTGCAGGATCCGGTGCAGGCATCGATGATCTGCAGGAACTTCGTGCGGATTTCCGCCGCCCTGATCTTGCCAGGAACCTTGATGAGCTCACCGGTGCGGCCTTCGACCCGTTCCGGCTTTTTGAACACATTGGGACGCACCGTACCCATCTGGGGGCGATGGTCCGGACAGAGGATCGTTGCCATGATATTGCCGCCAAAGGTGGGGCGTGTCCAGGCGATGAAGCCGGTGGCCTCATCGATGCCCAGACCCGTGCAGTCCGCCGTGAGGCCGGTGCCGATGCGGCAGGCAATGCGCGGTCCCAGATCCCGTCCATCGTTGGTAGCCCCGAAGAGCATCACCGAGGGCTTGTAGGTCTTGATGAGATCCTCACAGGCCGCGGTATAGGCATCTGTGGTATAGTGCTGGTATTCCGGCCCCTCTACCACATAGGCGATATCCGCTCCATAGGCAAAGGCTTCCTTGGCCAGAGCTTCCGCGTTTTCACCGATGAGCACCGCCGCCAGCTTCTCCCCCAGGCCATCAGCCAGTTTGCGGCCCTGTCCCAGAAGCTCCAGGCCCACGTTGCGGAGCTTGCCCCCCGCGATTTCCATGTACACCCAGACATTTTTATAGTCTTCCTTGTTGATTTCTACCTTTTTTTCTTCCTCCACCCGCAGGATGGCCCCTACCGGGCAGATGTCCACGCAGGCGCCGCAGGCCGTGCAGGCCGCATTATTCCTGGCCTTGCCGTCCTTTATCTCAATGGCTCCGAAGGGGCACTGCGCCTCGCAGGCCCCACAGCCGATACATGCATCCGTAAATTGAATTGCCATTTTTCCATCCCCCCGTCAAACGATTTTGGCATCTGTTAATTTTGCCATGAGCTCATCCACCGACTTGCGCGCCGAATCCTGACGAATCAGGATTCCCTGGCCGCGCTGGGGCGGCGTGAAAATCTGACGGACCTGGGTAGCCGAGCCCTTCAGCCCCAGGCGATCCATGTCCACTTCCATATCCTTGGCGGACAGCACCCGGATCTTGTCCTTGTGCACTGCCTTCATGATTCCCTTGACCGTGGGATAGCGCGGCACGTTGATGGACTTCACCACCGACATGAGCACCGGCAGCTTGGCCTCTACCACCTCATAGCCCTCTTCATGCTCCCGATAGACCTGTACCTTATCCCCCTGGATATCGATCCTGGCCACGTAGGTGAGCTGGGTGATGCCCAGATGCTCCGCCATTTCCGGACCGACCTGGGCTGTATCCCCATCGATGGCCTGCTTGCCGCAGAGGATCACATCAAAATGTCCCAGGGTGCGGATGGTGGATGCCAGCGTGTAGCTGGTGGCCAGTGTATCCGCGCCGCCAAAGGCCCGGTCACTCACCAGCACCGCTTCATCGGCGCCCATGGCCAGGCATTCCTTCAGAGCGTCATTGGCCTGGGGCGGTCCCATGGATACCACCGTGACCTTGCCGCCATATTTTTCCTTCAGGCGCAGCCCTGCCTCGATGGCATTTTTATCAAAGGGATTCACGATGCTCGGAACTCCCTGGCGCACTAAAGTATTCGTCTTTGGATCTATTTTTACTTCCGTTGTGTCTGGCACCTGCTTGATGCATACAACAATATCCATTCTATCTTCCCTCCGTATAATTTCACCTATTAGGGACGCACGGACAGCCGCTGCCCCCTGTTTCCGTCTGTCAGTTCATCAGCGCAGCAGCGCACCGCTGACCACCATGCGCTGGACCTCATTGGTTCCCTCGTAGATCTGGGTGATCTTCGCATCGCGCATGAGCCGCTCCACCGGATAATCCCGGATATAGCCGTAACCGCCCAGTACCTGTACGGCATTGGTGGTGATCTTCATAGCCGAATCGCTGGCAAACATCTTGGCCATGGCCGCCGCCTCACTGTATGGCTGCCCATGGTCCTTGCACCAGGCCGCCCGATAGGTAAGCAGCTGCGCTGCCTTGAGTTCCGTCGCCATATCCGCCAGCATGAAGCTGATGCCCTGGTTGCGGGAAATCGGCTTGCCGAACTGCACCCGCTCCTTGGAATATTTCACAGCATTTTCAAGGGCAGCACCGGCAATGCCCAGTGCCTGAGCCGCAACGCCGATACGGCCGCCATCCAGGGTCATCATAGCGATCTTGAACCCCTTGCCTTCATCGCCCAGCCGATTGGCTGCCGGCACCCGCACATCACGGAAGATAAGCTCCTGGGTCTGAGAGGAATGGATGCCCATCTTGACCTCCTTCTTGCCGAAGGTAAAACCGGGCATACCCTTTTCCAGAATGAAGGCGGTGATGCCCCTGGTCCCCTTGCTCTTGTCCGTCATGGCAAAGATCACGTAGGTATCCGCCTCACCCGCATTGGTGATGAAGATCTTGCTGCCGTTGATGATGTAGTCATCCCCATCCCGCACAGCAACCGTCTGCTGCGAAGCCGCATCCGTACCAGCATTGGGCTCCGTCAGGCCAAAAGCGCCGAGCTTTTTCCCCTCAGCCAGCGGCCGCAGGTATTTCTGCTTCTGCTCTTCAGTGCCGAAGGCATAGATTGGCCAGGAGCAGAGGGATACGCTGGCCGACAGCGTAACGCCCAGCCCATCGTCATATTTGGAAATCTCCTCCACAGACATGATGTAGGAAAGAGTATCACTTCCCGCTCCGCCGTATTCTTCAGGGAAGCAGGTTCCCGAAAGCCCCAGCGCCGCCAGGCGGTCAAACAGGTCCCTATCGAAATAGTCCTTTTCATCCCTTTCCGCAGCTCCTGGAGCTACCTCTTTTTCGCCAAATTCGCGAACCATTTTCTGCAGCATCCGTTGCTCTTCATTGAACTCAAATTCCATACAAACTTCCCCCTTAATCCAAAGCTTAGCTTTGTGAAAAATATCACAATAGAAGTATTTTTAAATACCAATAGGAAACTATTGGCATAGAAAAATGTCAGGAAAACCTCGCCTATATTCTATTGACATTTGTTTCTTCTCCAAAACTTTGTCGATTCCTGCTGAAAAATGAAAAAACTCCATTATTTTTTTCAACACACCAATAATTTGAGTAACTTTTGTACCAAAAGTGCCAAAATCGTCCCTTTATTCGGTTCCATGCCATTGCAAGCAGATAATACCTGCCTGCTGCAGCGGCAGATATGGGGATTGGGATTTACCGTCACTATAAAAAAAGCCAGCTGCATGATTCTGCAGCTGGTTTTCTGGTCATTTATTTTCCGCGAAAGGCGAGCTGTTCAGTCCTCGGTGGGACCGAAGAATTCATTTTCCACGGCGATGCAGAGCATATGATAGACCGGCAGGTGGAATTCCTGGATGCGGTAGGTTTCATCATCCGGGACACAGATGGCCGTATCAGCCAGCGGCTTCAGCCTGCCACCGGATTTTCCGGTGAGCACGATGCTCTTCATGTCCTTCACCTTGGCCATCTGCACAGCGTAGACCACATTGGTGGAATTGCCTGAGGTGCTGATGCCCAGCAGTATATCCCCCGCGTTGCCCATGCCCAGCACCTGCTGCGCAAAGGAAAGATCCGGCGCCTGATCGTTGGCAAAGGCCGTATTGAGGCCGATTTCATCCACCAGGGAAACAGCGGGCAGCGCCCCCTGCAAATTATCACGCAGATAGTCCGCTTCCGCCGGGCAGACCTTTTTCATCTTGGCGTACATCACATCATCGATTTCCCGCTTCAATAAAAAGCCCTTCATGAGCTCTCCCACGATGTGCTCCGCATCGGCCGCACTGCCGCCGTTGCCGCAGACCATCAGCTTATGGCCCTGGCGATAGCTGGCACAGATGAGCTCCACTGCCTTTATGAGATCCTCGCGGCAGGCCTCCAGCGCCGGATAACGTCCGATAAGCTGGTCCACAGCCGCCCTTGTTGATTCCTTGATCATAAAATCGCTTCCCCTCTTCAACGATTGCGATACCGGTCAGCGGTACGCCTGGGATCATAATCTCCCTGCCCCGCCGGCGGCAGGATATCTACCACCTTGCCCTGGTGCTCCTGGCGGGGCGTGACATCCATCATGCGCTCCCGCGGCGCTTCCTGGCTGCGGGCCTCCCTGTAGCTGCCCGCTGTTTTATTGCCCCGGAATTTGTTCCAGAGCAGGCGTACGATCATGACTGCCGCACCGATCATCACCAGGTTCATGAGCAGCCCCAGGATATCAGACATCATGCCCGTACCACCCATGCCGAACATATTGCTCAAAAGGCCGCCCAGCATCATGCCGCCGGCAAAGAGGCCGATGTTGCGCAGGGCAGAACCCCAGCGGCTGCCGCTCTGTGTCTGGGCCGCTGCCGCATTGGCGCCGGTCTTGGCAGAGGGTGCTTCATTGCTGTAGGACTTGGCACTCTTGGAGGGTGCGTATTCCTTCGTATTCGGCGAAGAAGCCTTCGTCGCGCCGGTGGATGGCGACGCCTTGGATGTGGAGGGTGCCGCCTTCGGCGCTGAGATCCGGGCTCCCCCCTTGGCCGCAAAAACCGTAGTATCCGTCATCGGGGCCGCCAGTGAAAAAGCAAAGGCTGCCAATACAAGGGCTATGGCTGTTTTCTTAAATTTCATTCTTATTCTTCCTCCCGATAGGATTTGATATCATCCGGAAACGCGTAGATCTCTCCCAGAGTATCCAGTTCACCGCTGAGATAACGGTCAATATCATCTACATCGATATAGAGCTTGCAGTCAATATCCAGGTAGCCCTGCTCTTTGGCCTGACTCACATTGCGGATGGCAATGAGCTTTTCCCTGAGCTTTTCACATTCACTGCGGGTCGCATGCACGTCCAGCTTGATCTGGGGCACCCCATACTCCTTCAGGACTTCCTCCATGGTCATTCTCTGTGACATAACATTTCACTCCTTCATTTGAAATACATTCTCAGTATACCGGCCTTTGCTGTTTTTTCTCTGAAAGACTTTCCTGCAGCATCCACAAAGTACGCGGTACTATCATTTGCGGTCAATGATTTTCTGCAGCTCCCGCATCTGCTGCAGGTGGGTCTCATAGTCGAGATCATTGGCATCGTACTGCATGCGCTTCTTCAGCGCATCGATCTGAGCCTGCAGCCGGGCCTTTACCTCCGGCTTCAGCATGGCAGCACCATGCTTTCCAGTGTGAGACGCTGCTCCACCGGACTTTCCCAGCCCTCCCGGGCCAGTTCATCCGCAGGAGGCACGATGCGTTTCAACAGCAGCTGCGCCTCACTGTCTATTTCCCAAGTTTCCTTCTTTTCCAACGTAAATACCGTCCTTCATAACAAACTTCTCTTCCATTCTAGCGAATGAAGAAAAAATTTGCAAGAAAACAATAAAAAAGGCTGCCAAAACAGACGAATCTGTTCTGACAGCCCTCAGATAGGCTTTATTCTTTTTCCTGACGGAACTGATCCACTATGGTTGCGCAGGCAGCATCACCAGTGATGTTGACTGCGGTACGGAGCATATCAAAGATACGGTCCACACCAAAGAGAATAGGCAGTGCCTCGATAGGAATATTGGCCGCTACCAGCACTGCTACCACCAGCAGTGTCGGTCCCGGAACACCGGCCTGGCCCACAGCACCCAGCGTACCCGTCACGATGATCGCGATGTACTGGGGGAAGGTGAGGTCCATGCCATACATCTGGGCGATGAAGCAGGCTGCCATTGCGTAGTAGGCCGCGTTGCCGTTCATGTTGATGGTGGCGCCCAGCGGCAGCGCAAAGGAAGTGGTTTCCTTGGAAACATGAAGCTCTTCCTCCGTGGTGCGCATGTTCAGCGGCAGAGTCGCCATGGATGAAGCGGTGGAGAAAGCAAAGAGCTGTACCTTCCACATGTGCTTGAAGAATTCCCTGTAGGTGGTGCACTTGGAGAACATGGCCACGGTACCGCCCACCATCACGTAGGTGACAAGGGCCAGAACCACTACATAGAGACCGATGAGATAAAGGATCTTCACCAGTACATCATAGCCGAAAGTACCTGTTGCATCTGCCATGAGGGCAAATACACCGATAGGAGCGATATACATGATGAACATCATGATCTGGATGAAGATCTCCGTGAAATAATCGAAGACCTTGCACATGAATTCCTTTTTCTCCTTCGGCAGCAGCGCCAGCGCAAAGCCTACGAACAGGGCAAAGACGATGATCTGCAGGATATTTCCGTCCACCAGCGCCTTGAAGGGGTTCGCCGGCACAAAGCCGATGACCGTGTCCCAGAAGCCCGGCATCGCGGCTTTGGAGGAAAGATCACCCACATCAATGGCCGCACTGCTCAGGGATGACATATTGATTCCGGCACCTGGCTTGAATACCTCACTGAAAACAATACCCAGCAGAACCGATACCGCCGTGGTGGCACCATAATAAACAAATGTAACAATTCCGATCTTACCGGCTCCCTTGGAACGGCCCAGCGCTGCGGCGCCGCCAACCAGCGAGAAGAACACCATGGGGATGACCACCATCTTGATGAGCTGCATGAAGAGGTCGCCTACCGGTGCAAACATGTGGGCCGGCTTGCCCATGGCCAGACCGACCACCGCGCCCAATACCGTTGCCGCGATGATCCAGGTACCCAGCTTACTTAGTGGATCCTTTTCTTTTTTTTCTGCTTCCGACATTGAATAAATCCCTCCCAATATGAAATTATCTGGATAGAAAACGCGGGAGCCAGAGCACACACATTTACCGTTCAATACGCAGGAAATATGAGGTTCCGGCTCCCTTGCCAGTTCTCTATCATACAAGTTAATGATACCATTTTTTGTCTATTATGTCTATATTCTGACAAAATAGTAATGTCCGCATTATGCGGACATTAAGGAAAATTTACTGCGGATTGCGGCCGCCCATGCTATACTTAGAGTAACCTTTGCACAGCTTCTTCTCCATTGTATAGGAAACGGGTGATTTTTTGAAAAAAACTTTCTTTTCTTCGGCCATCGAAATTGATGTGGCCGCCCGGCGGGCCTTGGAACGCCATGGGCACGCCCTGGTTCTGGGACGCACCCTACTCTTTTTTGCAGCGATCCTCGCCATCGCTGCCGGCTATGACCGGCATTCCCCGGCCCTGTACGCCCTGGGCGCCGCCCTGCTGCTGTTCTTTCTCTGTCTCTTGCAGCTGCACAGCCAGCTGCGCCATCAGCAGCTTCTGCTCCATGGACACATGGCAGTGCTGAACGATTATATGGCCCGGTTCCAGGGCAGCTGGCACCAGTTCCCCGATACAGGAGCTGAGTTTCTGGCGGAAGATCAGCCCCAGGCCGCCGACCTGAGCCTCTTCGGCCCGGATTCCTTCTATCAGTATCTGTCCGTGGCCCGGACCCAGGCCGGCCGCCGGCGGCTGGCCGAGGCCCTGCAGCCTGCGCCCCCGGATTTTGCGGCTCTCCGCCAGCGCCAGCAGGCCGTAGCCGAAATCATCGAACGGCAGCGGCTGGCCATCGACCTTCAGGGCCTCAGCCGGCTGCTGCCTGAAGGACATAACACCAGCGGCCTGCTGCTGGAGCTCCAGAAAAGCCCCCAGCCGCCTTCCCCAGCTCTCCTGTGGCTCATCCGTCTGCTGCCCCTGGCCACCCTCACCAGCCTGCTGGGCGCAGCGGCCGGGTTCATGGACTGGCTTCCCTGCGGTCTGCTGGTGCTGCTGCAGCTCACCCTCACCCTGCCCCTGGCTCCCCGGCACAACCTATGCCTGAAGCCGCTGCAGCATCTTTCCCGGGAGCTGTCCGTTTACCAGCAGCTCTTCGCCCGGCTGGAGCAGACGGATTTTCACTCCACCAGGCTGGCCAGGCTTTCGTCCCAGCTCCGCCAGGGACGCGGTGCCTCCCATTCCCTGCAGCAGCTGGCCCGCATCAGTGATTTTGCCGAAATGCGCTATAACTTCTTTTTCTTCCTGCTGGCCAACGGCCTGCTGCTCTGGGATTTCCACTGCCGGGCCCTGTTCCAGTCCTGGCAGGCCCGGGCTGCCCGGGATCTCCCCCGCTGGCTCAAGGTGTGGAGCGAATGGGAGCTGCTCATGAGCCTGGCGGTGATCGGCCAGACCCGGGAAAACTGCTGCTTCCCCCTCCTGCTGACAGATGCTGCTCCCCGGCTCCAGGCCGAAAAGCTCCAGCATCTGCTGATGCCGGAGGAGAAGGCCGTGCCCAATGACATCCAGGCCCGGAGCGAAACCCGGATCATCACCGGCTCCAACATGTCCGGCAAGACCACCTTCCTGCGCACACTGGCCAGCTCGACGATACTGGCCTGGGCCGGCGCGCCGGTCTGCGCCGCAGAATTCCAGCTCACCCGCCTCCATGTCTTCACCTCCATCCGGGTCACAGATGATATCACCAAAGGACTTTCCACCTTTTACGCAGAGCTGCTGCGCATCAAGAGCATGGTGGAATTCGCCAAAAAGAAAACGCCTATGCTCATCTGCATAGACGAAATCTTCAAGGGAACGAACTCCGCGGATCGGATCATCGGTGCCCAGGCTGCCATCCAGCGGCTTACGGGAGCGCAGAATATCACCCTGGTCTCCACCCATGACTTCGAGCTCTGCGACCTGCTGTCTCCCAACGACACTCCCGTCACCAATTACCATTTTGCGGAAACCTATGACGGAGACGGCCATATCCATTTTGATTACCGCCTGCAGTCAGGCCGCTGCCAGACCACCAATGCCAAATACCTGCTGCGCCTCGCCGGCATCCTGGAGGACTAGTTACTACATACTAGTACAGCACCTCATCCATGGCCAGCTTCGTCCGGCGCAGGGCCTCAGCCAGCTCCTCCCGGGTGATGTTCAGCGCCGGGTTGAAATAGAGCACATCCCCCAGGGGACGCAGCAGCAGGCCATGTTCCAGGGCCCGTTTATAGATTTCATAGCCAAGCCGCTTTTCCGCTGGAAAGGCGGCTTTTGTTTGCGTGCGCCCGGCATGGGCGCACTCTAATGGGTGAAAGTCCCTAGACTGCCCTAGTAGTGGGAAAGTCATAGCCGAACACCAAGGGTGTCCATCGTGAGGTGGAATCTGAAGGAAGGTGCAGGCAAATCTCTGGTCTGACGAACAGAAATCACATAAGGCTGNCTGGGATGGATAAGGCTGCGCAACGAGCTTAAATCCAATAACTACTCGGAATCCCAGAAAGTAAATGTGGCAGACGAATGGAGAGAAAGAGTGCGTTCTTACCCGGGGAGGTCTCACG